>Ga0209297_1000674_pt1 | contig 21153 bp, 35 predicted proteins | sample S_130805_MF_Meta_FD_187322 | JGI IMG/M metagenome (GOLD analysis project Ga0209297, IMG submission 187322) | Freshwater microbial communities from Lake Simoncouche, Canada to study carbon cycling - S_130805_MF_MetaG (SPAdes) (version 2) | ecosystem: Environmental > Aquatic > Freshwater > Lake ...
CTAATCTTACATAGATATAAAGACCCCTTGCTTTTTAGTAGGGGGTTTTTTATTATAAATAATGTAAATTTGTAAAAAAGATATATGGCATATTCTAATTTTATAATAGATTTCACTTTAACTGAGGAAGCACCAGTAACAGAGCCAGTAACATTAGCTGAGGCTAAATTGTATTGCAGAGTTACTAATTCTGTTGATGATAACCAGATTGAGGATATGATTACTCAAGCAAGAGAAGCCGTTGAAGTTGGCACAGGATTGAGTTTAGTCCCAAAGAATGCTATTGTATGGTTTACTAATTTTGATGGTAATTTTAACCTTCCTTATGGTCCTTTAGTTGATTTTATTTCATTATATGATGAAAATGGCGATGAAATTGATGCAGCAGATTATAATTTAGTTGGTGGTTCTTATCCTCAATTAACCTTCCCAACAAGAAGGAATATGAAAGCTACTTATGATGTAGGGTTTACAACTATCCCAAAGGATTTGAAGATTGCTATTTTAGATCAAGTGTCTTACGATTACGAGAATAGAGGATTGGATTCAGATACAGGTATTTGTGAAAAGACTTGGAAAGCCTGTCAACGCTGGACAAGAATAAGCCCAATATTATGAGAATAGGAAGCAAAAAAGGTAATTATGTAGATGCCAATACAATGTACTCTGAAATAGGCTTATATGTGCCTACAAGTACATCAGATGGGCAAGGTGGCTATGAAACTACCTTTGTCTTACAAGAGGTTGTATTTGGTGATTTTCGCCCTCAAGAGGAAAATAGAGCCTTATTAGAAATGGAGTTGAGTTTTACTCGTTCAGCTAAGTTATTTATTAGGTATGATGTAACCATCAATAATAACTATCAAATAGAGGCTGAAGGAGAGATGTACACAATTCACTCTATTAAGGATGTAGAAAATCAGTTTAGATTTTATGAAATATTAATGTACGCATAATGGCAGGAGTATTTTTTAATGTTACTCAGTTTGATGAGACTTTGGTTAAATTAGAAAACCTAACTCAAAAACTTAAAAATGACATTATTGATGAAACAAATGCATCTGCGTTAAAGATTCAATCAGAGGCTAAAAAGAATGCACCTGCAAACTTTGGGAAATTAAGAGGTTCAATACATTTAAAGGAAGAAGGAGGAATAGATAAAAAGGTTTATATAGTTGGTTCAGATTTATTATATGCTCCTTATGTAGAGTTTGGAACGGGGGGAAAGGTTGATACTCAAGGATATAATGAGTTTGCTAATACCTTTAGAGGCAAGGCTGGTGGTACATTCCAAGAGATGTTAAAGGCATTGGTACTGTGGGTTAAAAGAAAAGGTATAGTAGGAACTTATAGCATTAAAAGTCAAAAAAGAACAGGAAGTAAAAAATTACAAAAATCACAGAATGACTCAGCAGCTTATGCAATAGCATTAAGCATATTAAGGAAAGGATTAAGACCACAACCTTATTTAATACCTGCTTATGAGATTGAGGTTTCATTATTAAAAGATAGAATTAAAAATATAATAAATGCTAAATCCTAATATAGAGATAAAGAAGTGGTTTTATACCGAATTAGTTAGTGCTACTAGCTTAGGTGTTTATGATGGTTTTGCTCCAGATGGAGTAGGCAATGAATACATTATTTTAGATGGCAGAAGTTCAAGTCAAGAACAAGGCAAAGCAGGTTATACAAATGGCATTACAATCATAGTTGACATTGTTACAAAAAATGCTAACTTTGGCTATAAACGAGCTGAAGAAATAAGCGATTTGGTATTGGCTAACATAAATTCAGATACAACAATAACTTTAAGCAACGGATTTACTTCGTCTGCTTTAAGTGTTCAAAGTGTTAGAAATTTAGATGGCTTAAACCCTTTGGATAATGTCTTTAGAACGATTATAACATATAATATAATAATAACTCAAAATTAAATAAAATGGCAGAAACAAAAGTATCAGCAAGAGATTATATCCTTTTAGCTGACATAGACGACAGCGGAACATTCAAACCTGTTGCTTGTCTTACAACTAACTCAATGACTTCAGTAGTAAACACTATTGATGCAACTTCTAAATGTGGAGATCAATATCAAGCTGGTCCTTCATTTACTCAATCATTCAAAGGTGATGGTTTTGCAATTGATGAAACAGGAAGTCCAAGTAAGGATTCTTACCAACAATTGTATGCTGCTCACGCTGCAAGAACATCTTTCAATATGAAGATGGGTAAAGCAACTCCAACCACAGGTGATATTGTGTATTCAGGTCAAGTATTTATTTCAAACTTTGATGTAAACGCTGCTGATAAAGATGATGTTAAATTTACTGCAACTTTTGTAGTAACTCTACCACCATTAACACAAACTGAAACTGCATAAACAATAACCTATGTTTGAATTAAGACTGAACAACAAAACTATACTCCTTAACTGGGGTACTTTGGCGATGCGTTTATTTACCACTAAAAACAACACAGATATTAGTGGATATTTTGACCTTATGACAAAGGCTGGGAAGGATATAAATACTTTAGTTTCTTTAGTACATTGTGGCTATGAAGCTGCTTGTATTAAAAGCAATATACCATTAGAATACACAGAAAATGATGTATGCGAATGGATTGATGAAATTGGAGGAGTATTTAAAACTGAAGGTCAGCTAGTTGACTTCATTAAATTTATAGTTGATAAAACAATTTTAAATGTATCTAATGAAGTAAAAGAAGAAAAAAAAAAGCCTAATAAAGCTAAGTTGGGATGATGTCTTAGTTAAGGCTGCTGAATGTGGGGTAAAACCTAATGAGTTTTGGGATATTACTTGGAAGGACTTTTCAATTATCGTTTTAGGTAATGAAAGGAAAGAATTAAATCAATGGGCAAGGACTAGAAACCTTGCCTATATTATATACCTAAGTAATAGTGCTGAAAAATCGCCTAAATCATTAAAAGCATTTTGGCATATACCAGCGATTGATGATTTAGAAATAGAAGAAGAAAAAGAATTGTTAACAGATGAACAATTAGCAAGGACATTAAAATTGTATGGAGTAAATTAAAATAAGATGGCAGATAATATTGGTTTTAATGTAAAAGTTGGAATGGATGTTGCAGAGATACAATCTGAACTGCAAAAAGCCGAAAACCAACTTAGACAATTTCAGGCACAATTAAAAAAGTCTACCAATACTATTGAGATTAATATGCTCAATACTGAAATTAAGGCTTTAAATTCTCAAATATCAGCTTACGGAAATGCATTACAAAAAGTAGGTAAACCAGTTGGTGATGCTTCTCAATCTCTTATAAATTTCTCTAGAATTGCTCAGGATGCTCCATTTGGTATGATGGGTATTGCGAATAACTTAAACCCTATGGTTGAGTCATTCCAAAGATTAGCTGCTACTGAAGGTGGCACTAAGAAAGCATTACTGGCAATGGTTAGTGGTCTTACAGGTCCAGCAGGTATAGGTGTAGCTATTGGTTTATTATCTGCATTACTTTCTACATATAGCAAAGAAATAGGAAACTTCTTTAAAGGAGCAGCTGGAGAATTAGAAGATTTTGTAAAAAAGATTAATGAACTTAACGAGGAATTATATAAGATTGCAGCTAAAGCTGAAGCTAGACAAATAAAAGGAGAAGCATTAGTAAGTATTGTAGGTTCTAATGCTGATTTAAAACAAAGAGAAACAGCATTAGCAGAATTAAAGAAATTATATTCAGATAGCGAAGCTATTAAGAAATTAACTATTGATTCTGATAATAGATCAATGATTGCTGCATTAAATAATGCATCTATACAATTTCAAGTAGCAGAAAAGGAAAAAAATAACAATGCAAAATTAGAGGAAGCATTATTAAAAAGAAGGCAACTATTAGTAAAACAAAATGCAGAATTAAACGCTATTACAGGAGATAAAGTAGTAGGGAGAGAAGGGAAACTTGTAACAGTAGCAGAACAACAAGCACCAATTTATGCTAAATATTCTAAAGATTTTCAGCAAGTAGATGCAGATATTGCTAAATTTAAAACTAAAGTTGTAGAATTAAATACAGAATTATCAAAATATGATAAAGCTGGTAATAAGGAAAATAAGATTAGTGAACTTGATAAAGCATTACAAGGATTTAATAAAGATATTTTAGAAGGGGAAAATTTATTAAAAGCAGGTAAATTATTTGCTAAATCAGGAGAAGATTCTTTTGCTTTACATCAATTAAATGCAATAGATAAAGCTATTAAAACAATAGCAGGGATATCTGGTCCAGCAGCAGAAGAAGCAATAGGAAGATTATTACAACAAGAAAATGCTATATATGATAAATATTATAGTGGCAAACCAAAAATAAGTCGTGCTGAATTAGATACTTCAACTGTATTTAAAGATACTTCTTATCGTGCTACTGATAAATATACAGGAGCAGGAGAAAAAACATTAGACCCTAAAAGAACTGCTAATAATATGGTAATGCTTGATAAAGAAGCTAATCGTATTTTTATTCAGGGAGAAACTGAAAAGGAGAAAGAAGTAAGAAAATTATTAAAAAAACAGCAGCAAGAGTATGAAAATTTTGCTGGTACAATTTCAAATAGTGTAACTAATGCATTTATGGGTTTATTTGATGCAATGGAAAAAGGACAAAGTGTTGGAGAAGCATTAGGAGATATGTTTAAGAATATGGTTAAACAACTTGCAGCAGCAGTAATTCAAGCATTGATATTTAAAGCAATTATGAGTGCTTTAACAGGAGGAACAGGTGGTGGTGCAAGTGCTTTAGGAGGTTTAGGTAGTTTTTTTATGGGAGGAGCTACTGAATTTGCATCGGGTGGAATTGTAAGTTCCCCAACATTGGGTTTAGTTGGAGAAGCTGGAACAGAGGCAATAATGCCTTTAAGCAAGTTAAGCAGTTTCTTAAATACTTCTTTTAACGCAGGATCAATGAGTAGTAATTCTACAAGTAATGGTGGTCAATTTGTAATAAGAGGTCAAGACTTATTACTTTCAGTAAATAGAAGTCAAAAGGCATCAAGAATTAAAGGACAATCAATCAGTTTAGGATAATGGCTTACGGATTAAGATATACAATAACTCAAATTTTAAGGAATGGTAATAACCAAGTACTTGAGATTTATGAGAGAGATTATGTTGCTGGAATAGTTAAAACTTATCAGCCAGTATCAATAATAGTTCAGCCTAACTCAAACGAGGAGTATCCATATCCTACAATTATATCTACTCAGGTTAACTTTTCTATATTATTAGAAACGCAAGATGATTACGACCAATTTCCAGATGTACTTAGTCAAGATGATAGAAAGTATTATGTAATACTAAAAGAAAGTACAAACGTAATGTGGAGAGGTTATATGTTTAATGATTATACTCAAATGGGGTTTTCAACAGGTATAACTCAAGCAGACTTTACTTGTATTGATGGAATATCATTTATACAAAATATTCAATATATAAGAGATGATAGTATAAATCAATTAGATACTCAATTAAATGTAATTAGTGCTGGATTAAGATTATTAGAATATCCAGATGTATTGAATTTAGTTGTGGCTTGTTCATATTTTGCAGGTGGAATGAATGATAGACAAGATAGCGTAAGTAATGAGCCATTTAGCCAAATCTATCAGTATAGAAGGGATTTTATTGGTGAGTCTTATTATGAGATTATTGGCAAAATAATGACATCATTTAATTGTAGAATGTTTCAAGCTAATGGAGATTGGTGTATATTTTCAATGAATGAAATGGCTGCATCTACAAATTATTTTACTAAATATGATATTTTATCTACTCCTACAATTACAAGTAGTGGTGTTTTAAATAATACAGTTAATATACTTCCTTATGCAGATGGAAATGTGCATTTTATTAATAATAGTCAAGTAAAGCTATTAAAGAAAGGATTTTATAATATACAAGGAAGGGGTGCTTATGAATCAGCTTTAAATTATTGCGACAATGCAGACTTAAAGTTAAATGCTTTCCCTACTAATACTGCAACTGCGTTTATTTTAGGAGCAACAGGAGATTCAACGGCAACAATAGTTCCAGATACAACAGGTCAATTTGATTCAGTTTCTTTAGTAAGAAATACAAGTGGTTTAGCTAGTATTGAAAATGGTAATTTAGCTGCTCCAAATTATTTCCTTCCTTATATTGGGGAAGTTCCTTTTAGTTTAAGTTTTGAACACGCAACTTCAACAAGTGCTAAATTGCAAATTTCAATGAATACATCATTAGGAGTTGTATATTTAGATACAAATGGGCTATGGCAATCTTCAGTACAAAATTTAACAATAGATGATAATGATGCTACATATTCAACATATACTAAAGATATTCCACCATATTTTGTAACAGGTGTTGCAATATTTGGATATTTAAAGTTTAAAATAGTATGTAATGCATCTGGAGAATCAACAGCATTAAGAAATTTCATTATACAAAGAGGAGATAGTGAAATAAAATTTATTGAAGCAAACTATGTTGCTGATAATACAATTCAATCTACTTTACAAGTATTTGAGCAACCTTATGGAAATAATTATCCTACTAATTATACATATTCATCTAATAAAGGTGTTTTATGTGCTTCAGATGGTACATTCTTAGAGAATTGGTATTCATCTTGTCCTAGTGGCACTCCTTTAGGAGCAATAGATTTAATTGTATTTATGACTTATCAAAACATAAGAAACTTAAATAAGAACGTAGCAACTGTTGAATGTGATTTAGGAGATCATACTAGCGATGTAGGATTTGTCTATTTAGATAAGGTATTTACAACAACAGACACAGTTACAGGTAATTTGTCTTATACTGGTAAGAAATTCATTATGAATAGAATAAGTCAAAATGCTTATGAAAATCAATTAAACTCAGTTCAACTGATTGAGGTAAGTGTAGCTGAAATAGAGGCATTTATCATTCCAAATTACATAACGGATGCTGGTCAACTAGGACCATTTTGGATAGCACAATTTAATATTAATATAGTTTAACTTTGCAATATGGCAGACAAAGTACAGGGTAAAAATATAATGCTTTATTATCACGAACCACCTTCTGAGGCATACCCAGATGGTAGAGATATTGCATTTGCTTGTTCAACAAATTGTTCATTTTCAGTTAATGTTGACCAACTAGAAGTAACTTCTCAAACAAGTGCTTGGTATCGTGAATTTAAGAACGACCTAGCTTCTTGGACTATTAGTTGTGATGGCTTAATAACCTTAGATGGTTACGGCTATCTTTTCTTACTTCAACAGCAACAAGATAGAACTCAAATAGAAGTAAAGTTTGTTATTGATAACGGAGTAGATGGTTTAGTTATTATAAGTGGTAATTGTAATCTAACAAGTTTACAAATAAACGGACCATATAAAGACATAGCTACTTATTCTGTATCATTACAAGGATCAGGTGCTTATGGTTTAACAGGAACAACAATAAATCCTCAAGGTGTGGTAATAGTAGGTGGTGGTGCAGTTTACACTAAAGGAACAACGGCTGCTGGTGGAGAAACTACAATAACTTATTCAGATATGATAGGCAAGTCTTGTCTTTATGTATCAAGAGGTGGTATTGATGTTCAAGCAATTTTATCAAGTGGTACTCCTGTAGATGAGCAAGTTAAGTGGGTAAGTGCAACAGGGGTATTAACATTTAGTAGGGTTTTAGAAAGTGGGGAGTTCGTAAGAAGTCTTTTTCAATAATTTAGTTATAAATTAATAATAATGGCAAATCAAATAGTTGTTTCATCAGGTGCAAAGGTTAGGGATTTAAACGATGTCATTATTGGCACAAGTGGAGTATTAAGTTCATTAGCTTTTAATGTATCTAATGGAGTTCCCAAGTTAGATGTTAATGGTAAGATATTAGTATCTCAATTACCTAACTCTGTAATGGAGTATCTAGGAACTTGGAACGCAGCGACAAATACTCCTTTTTTAGTAAACGGAACAGGTAATGCTGGAGATGTTTATTTATGTAATGTAGCAGGTACAGTTGACTTTGGTGCTGGTCCTATTACTTTTGTAGTTTCTGACCAAGTAATTTATTCAGGTTCTATATGGCAAAAGGCATCAGGTTCTAATGGAACAGTTACTTCGGTAGCAGTTACGGAGAGTGGAGATTCATTAAATATTACAGGATCACCAATTACTACAAGTGGAACAATAAACATAGGGTTTAACGGAACGAATCTTCAGTATATAAACGGAGCTGGTGATTTAACTACATTTCCGACTTTATTGTCAAGTGTGGGTTTATCTATGCCAAGTGCTTTTAACGTCTCTAATAGCCCTCTAACGGCTAATGGAACGATAGGAGTAACAGGAGCAGGTAATGCTTCTCAGTATATTAGAGGAGATGGTACTTTAGCAGCTTACAATCCAAGTACAGGTGGTGGTGGTTCTTCAGTTTCGTATTATCTTAACGGAGGAACAAATCAAGGCACATTTGTAGGAAACACTTATTATGAAATGAGTAAAACTGCGGTAATAGGAACAGGAGTAGATTTTACTATAAATGCTAATGGATATATAAGTCAATTTATAACCGATGCTAATGATCCTGCACAATTAGTTATCCCAGCAGGAAATTGGAATTTTGAAAGGTACTTTAGTGCATCTTCAAGTGGAGGCTCACCTAGTTTTTATGTAGAACTTTACAAATATAATGGTAGTACTTTTACTTTAATAGCAGATAATTCAGCAAATCCTGAATACATAACTAATGGAACTGCGATTGATTTATATACAACTGCGGTTGCAGTACCTGAAACATCATTGACAATTACTGATAGGTTAGCTATAAGGGTTTATGTAATTCACGCAAGTAAAACAATCACATTACATACTCAAGATTCTCATTTGTGCCAAGTTATAACAACTTTCTCAACAGGAATTACTGCTTTGAATGGCTTGACTGCTCAAGTGCAATACTTTGCAACAGGAACAAGTGGAACAGATTTTAATATTTCTAGTTCTACTGCTACGCATACTTTTAATATTCCAGATGCTAGTGCTACGGCAAGAGGATTGATTACAACATCAGGTCAAGTATTAGCAGGAGCAAAAACTTTTAATAATGGTTTAAATTTAAGAGCAGGGTTTTATCCAGTACCAACTGCTGGAGATACAGGATTAGCTTCTAGTGGTTCAGGACTTTCAATTTTATTAAAATCAGGTGCAAGTGTATATACTAATAATTTACAATTTAGTAATGCAAGTAATGATTATACTTTTCCAAATGCTTCAGGCACAATAGCACTTACTTCGAATTTATCTAGTTATGTTCCTTATACAGGAGCAACTACAAATGTTGACTTAGGTACTTTTTCAATTACAGGAGGAATAGGAACTTTTACAAATGGTGTATTAAATGGTAATGGTACAAATCCTGCAAACTTATATTTAAAAAAAGGTTCATCTCCATTTTTTACTAATGCTGCTAATTATGGTTTAATAGCTGCAGTTTCAAGTAGCTTTATTTTAATATCAGATGTTGACGGAACAAACTATAAATATGCAAGTTTTAATTTAGGTTCATTAACTAACAATACTAATAGAGCATACACACTTCCTGATGCAAGTGGTACTCTAGCTTTATTAGAAAGTACTCAAACTTTTAGTGGAACTAATACATTTACACAAAATCTAAAATTAGATGGTAATGGCTCAAATGCAGGAACTTTATTGTTAAAGAGTAATACTGTTATGCCTGTTGCTATTGGTTATTCTTCTATAAATAGTAATGCAAACATTATAAATTTGATTACTTATGTAAGTGCTACAAAAAATGCTGCATTAGATTTAAGTGGTTTGTCAGATAATATAACAAGAACTTTTACTTTCCCTAATGCAAGTGGAACAATAGCTTTAGTAGGTGGTTCAGGTGTTGGAACTGTTACTTCTGTAGCTGCTTTAACTTTAGGCACAACAGGAACGGATGTTTCCTCAACTGTTGCGAATAGTACTACAACTCCTGTAATTACTTTAAACATTCCAGATGCAGGTGCAAGTGCAAGAGGATTGATTACAACAGGAGTACAAACAATAGCAGGGAATAAAACATTTAGTGGTCAAAATACATTTGGAGATATTAATAAATACAATGTCGGAATATTAATGTCTCAATCAGGTGGAGGTTCAACTTCAACTGGTTATACAAGTTTTTCAGCTTATGGTACAAATGGTGTTGCAATTGGTACAATTACTCAATCAAATATATTAACATTTAATAGTACTGCATTAAGAACATATACATTTCCAGATGCTTCAGGAACTTTAGCTTTGACATCTAGTTTAAGTTCTTATCTCCCTTTAAGTGCAGGAAGTGGAAATAAATTAACAGGTGATTTATACATAAATAAAGCTAATTCTTCATTAGTTTTTCAAGGTAATACAACAGACGCATTAATTTATAATACTGGAAGTAATCTTGTATTAGCTGATAATGCAACAGGAACAAAAGGTATAACAATAAATGTATCAACAGGTAATGTAGGTATAGGAACAAGTAGTCCTGCAAGAACATTACATTTAAACTCTGCATCCGATACAAGATTACTTATAACTGATAATACAATAGGTATTGCTTCTACAGACGGAACTTATTATAGACAAAATGGAGTTAATGCTTATATAGTAAACCAAGAAAATGGAACCTTTCAATTAGGAACAAATGACTCATATTTTTTAACTGCACTTGCTAATGGTAATGTAGGTATAGGGGAAACTAACCCAAGTGGTAAATTAAGCATAACTAATGATGGTGCAGCAGCTTGGTCTTTTTATATGAAAACTCCATCAACTACTACTAAAAGAAATTCATTTGGGTTTTTTGATAATAGTTCTGCATTAATAGCATCAATAGTTACCGATGCAGAAGCAGATAATACTGCAAATCTTGCATTTAAAACAGGTACAAGCAATCTTACAAGATTGTCTATTACAAGTGGGGGTAATGTATTAATAAATAATCCAACTGATACTGCGCCAAATTTATCAATAAAAGGTTCTGCTAATGTGTTTACAATAGCAGCAGTTGCATCTTCAACAACAAGTCAATCTTATGGACAAATTATTAATGCAGGAACAAATAGTTCTGATTTTTGTCTCTATTTAGCAAATTATTCTGGAGCAACTGTTTTTTTAAAAGTAAGAGGAGATGGTTGGTTGGTTTCTCCAACAACATATAATAATACTTCAGGAGTAGCAGCAAACGTAGGTATAGATAGTGCAGGAAATATATTTCGTGCTACATCTTCTATTAAATATAAAAAAGATATTAAACCTTATGATAAAGGATTGGATACTATTTTATTAATGAATCCAATTTATTATAAAAGTATATCTGATTTTGACGGGGATAAACAATTTGCAGGATTTATAGCAGAAGAAATAGATGCTTTAGGTTTGAATGAATTTGTACAATATAATGATGAAAACAATGAACCTGAAGGTTTAAATTATGGTAATATAACTGCTATATTAGTAAAAGCTATTCAAGAACAACAATCTATTATAACATCATTACAAGAGCAGATAAACGAATTAAAAAATAAATAATATGAAAACAATATCTCCAATATCAATTTGGCAAAATGGACAAAATGTTCAAGCCATATATTTAAAGGCAGAAGTACAAGCCGACAATCTTATAGACTATGCATCTTTTTCTTATATGCTATTAGATGCTAACTTTATAAATGTAAATAATGGTTTAGTAGGGATTTCAGGTCAAGACTATATTGCTTATCAAACTAATCAATATGCTTGGGATTATATTGCGACTTCCTTAAACTTAACTATTACAGGCAATTATGTGCCTCCTGTGGTTGAGCCAATAGTAGAAACTCCAATAATTGAGACACCGATTAAAGATATTATTATAAAATAATCCTACATTTGTAAAAAATATATATTATGATAACAATCAATGAACAACAATTAAAAGACCTAGAGTCATTTATTAACACAATCCCTACCGCATATGGCTTACCGCTATTGCAATTTTTGGGTAAATTGAATGCCGAGCAAAATCCTAAAGAAGATGCGAAGGTAATAGATATAAAAGAAGATTAAATGACACCACATAGCAACCAAGCTGACTTTGGAGTGATGCTAAGTATCACAAGTGCTGCAATAAGTATTACAAGTATTCAACCTGTTGTAACCCTATTCGGTAGTTTGGTTGCTATTATTTCGGGTTTATTTGCCATTCGTTATTATTATAAGGCAGCTAAAAAGTTTAAGAATGATTAAAGATTTCCTAATATTTTTACTAGTAGTTTTCATATTAGTATTGTTTTTTAATAGGGATAAGTTTACTAATAGAGAACTTTTACAAGTTACTAAGTATGATACTATCTATACAACAAAACAATCTATTAAGTACAAGAAAGGGAATGATATACCATTCTATATCATTGATAGTGTACGTACAGAAATACACGATACAATACGGATAATATCCGATTATAGCCGTATATATGCGTATAATGATACAATAAAATTGGATTCAAATACGTTCTATATCCAAGACACGATTACACAAAACAAAATAATAGGTAGGAAGTTTGAAGCTAATTTAAAAGAAAAAGCTATATATATTACAAAGACTATTGAGCCTAAAATAAAGAATGCTCTTTATTTGGGATTTATGGGTGAAATAAGAGAGGATAAGCAATTAGATGGTATAGGTATAGGAATGATGTATAAGGTCAAGGAAAAGGCTTTAATTGGCTTTAATTACAATTCTAATAAAAGGTATGGTGCATCTATATATTTTAAACTATGAAACAAATATTAAAAGATATGCTATCGGATGAAAAAGGTAGTGTATCTCACAAAAGATTTATTTCTACTATTGGTGCTTTTATTCTATTCGGTACATTCTTATGGAGTAAAAACGAGCATATAGGGGAATTAGTATTTTATCTAGTTTGTGCATCAATGGGGTTGGCTACAATAGATAAGTTTACGAAACAATAATATATAAATCAAATGTCCAAATACGAGAAAAGATTATTAATTGTATTAGGAATTTTATATATATTAACTATAATATTATTCTTTAGTATATGAAACTATCCGAACATTTAGAACTAGCGGAGATTACTCGTAGTGAATCCGCAAAAAGAAATGGCATTTCTAATATGCCTACCGAAGAACATATAGCTAATTTAAAAGAATTAGCCGAACACATCTTTGAACCCATTAGAGTCAATTTTAGACAACCTATTTTAATTTCAAGTGGTTATAGGTCTAAAGAATTAAATGCCAAAATAGGAGGTGCTAATTCATCACAGCACTCATTGGGTCAAGCCATTGACATAGATATGGATGGCACTATTAACGGGGTAACAAATGCCGACATATTTAAATATATAAAAGAACAACTCCCATTTGACCAATTAATTTGGGAATTTGGAAATGATATACAACCCGATTGGGTTCACGTTTCTTATTCAAATAGGAATAGAAAACAAATTTTAAAAGCAACTAAACTAAATGGAATTACACACTACAAACAAATCTAATGCTAAAAACCAAACGAAGAAGACTATTCTTTGATATTGAAACAAGTCCTAATATTGGATTGTTTTGGGAAGCGGGATACAAGAAAAACATAACAACGGATAACATAATAAAAGAACGTGCAATCATTTGCATATGTTACAAATGGGAAGATGAGAAAGAAGTATATTCCTTGCAATGGGATAGTAAGCAAAACGATAAAACGATGCTCACCAAGTTCATTGATGTAGCGAATACATCAAATGAGATGGTAGGACACAATGGAGATAAGTTTGATTTGGCTTGGATTAGAACAAGATGTTTGTTTCACAAAATAGATATGTTCCCTAACTATGTTACTATTGATACTTTAAAAGTAGCTAGGTCTAAGTTTAGATTTCAATCTAATAGATTAAATTATATAGCGGAGTTTCTAGGTTTAGGTGGTAAGATTAAAACCGAATACAATCTTTGGAAAGATATACTTTTAAGGAATGATAAGATTGCTATGGAAAAAATGATTAAGTATTGCAAGAAGGATGTAACATTACTTGAACAAGTATTCAAAGCATTAAGAGGGCATATGATTCCAAAGACTCATTATGGAGTTGTATTTGGTTGGGATAGGGGTAGTTGTCCCGAGTGCGGAAGCGATGATTTAATTCGTAATAACAAAGTAATTACCGCAACGGGATTAACACGCATTCAATATAAATGTAATACTTGTAATAAATATCATTCTAAAACCGATAAATAATGAGTAAGATAATGTATTCAATAATAGATGACCTTATAGCAAGACAAGAAAAGGGTAGGATAGAATACGGAACAACTATGGATAGAACGGATTTAAATGAAGAACAATGGCTTCAACACGCATATGAGGAAGCACTAGACTTAGCTATATATTTAAAGAAGATAATAAAAACTAGACAAAATGAAAATGCCAAAAGGTTTTAATAAAATGACAATACAAGAACAAGAGAGTTGGTTGGTAAACGAGTTTACAAAAGTATGCGAGTTACAAAATGAAATTAGTAGAATGTTAGCTAAGATTAGAGGTGGCACTAAGATGATAGTAAAAGAGATTGAAAGACCCGATGAACTACTTTTGAAATCGTGAAAATTAAAGTCATATATAGAAAACTTGGGAAGGAACAAGCATACGGAATTTCATCTAGTGATGGGGTAATAGAAATTGATGAAAGGTTGCGTGGGAAAAAGGCAATGGAAATTTTAATACACGAGTTAATGCATTTAATAAATCCTAAAGATTGTGAAAAAACTATTATTAGGAAAAGCATAATCTTAACTAAAGTCCTTTGGCAAGAAGGATATAGAAAAATAGATGATACAATAGACTTGCCATTACAAGATGGCACTATATAAAACCAACACTAAATTAATGTTGGTTTTTTTATGCCCATTATTTTGTTGTAATAAGTAGGGTAGTATTCTTTAAGATACTCTAACTCATTACTAGTTGTTAATAATTCACCTATTGGTAATTTCAATTCAAATTGAACGTGATGAGTTAACTCGTGAATTAATGCACGTTTTATTTGTGCTTTTTTATCTGCAACTATAAATCGTTTTTTAATCTTCAATGTTTTCATATCATATAACCCTATTATATTTGTAGTGCAAAGAGCAATAGTAGGATTTACATACTTAACATTATTAGCATTTCTATAATACTTAGAAGTATTAAAACTATTTGAAAATATAAAGTCTACATTTTCAAAGTTTACATTTGCATATTTTGATTTCATCCAACAAAGCGAACTATCTAATAATTCGGGAATTGCTTTTGTAATCTCATTGCATACGGATTTTCTAATGATTGTTTTCATAGATTGTTTTGGTTTATGTGAAAGAACTAATTAAAATACAATATACAAATTATAAACTACTTATCCTAGTTTATTACACAAGCGGTAATATACAAGGATAAATGGTAAATGTTATGCTAAGTTCTTTAGTATTAATTACTAAGGATATTAGTAATACCACTCATCATTCATATTTACCACTCATCAAATTGATAAAAAATAGTGGGTATAATATTAGGATAGTATGTTCATAGGGTGTAGATTTGCTTTATAACAAACAAACAAACTATGAAAAGTAATGCAAAAAAATGTTTCAATGAATTAAAGAAACTAGGATGTCCCGTTAAAGAATGGCACGATGATTCTCGTGGAGTTTTTTGGATTGATGCCGAAGAACCTAATGCAGAATCTTGGTTAAACTATTGGGATATGAATTTAAGTTTTGGAAGTCAAAAATTAAATGACCTATTAGATAAGCACAATCTATGGTGGGAATGGCAAAATAGTGCATATGGAAATGTATATTGTATTCCAAATTAATAAACAAACAAACTATGAAAAAATTAATAAGTAAAGATGTTTTAGAGTATATAAAGAATGGTGCAGTTTTAACTAAAAACTATGGCATATATTCTTTTTGGTCATTAAAAACTATTGATGGTAAATATATTACTAATATAAGACAAGGTACTTGTGAAATAGTTAAAAGAAAGAATAAAGATAATATGGTTATAATCAATCAAGATAAACACGGATATTCTTTAATATATAAAAAATAAAAACAAACTATGAAAACTCAAGAAAAAAAAAGATTATTATCAAAATTATTCGTTCTTTATATTAAATTAGGTTATGGCATTGAAACTTATATGGGGTGGCCATTAAGTAAATTTGATTGGGAAAAAGTAGAATTAAGAATAATCGGATTAGAAAAAGAATTGAAAGAAGATATAATGTACGATAAAGAATCAGGATATATTAAATTATAAAAACAAAAAAACAAACAAATGAAAAAAGTAGAATTTGTACAAGAGACAAAACAAACAGGCGGATGGACTTTTTATTACACAACGATTGATTCATTTTTTGTAAGTGAATCAGGCAGTTCTAATAAAGATGAAGCCTATGAAAAGTTTATTATTCTAGCAAATGGTGGTAGCTTATCACCAATTAAAACAATTTTAGAAACTAAAACAATTAACTAATGGACTATCAATTAATGAAACTAGGAGACAACTTAGACTATTGGAGATATAAGTATAAAAATTGCCATAAATTTTTTAAAGCGGAATATTATATAATGTATGAAAAAGCTAAAGAAGATTATGGAGAATATTATAAATCAAAGTATCCCGATGCTAAAGTAGAACCACAAATAGCTAGACCTTATATAAGGTTGAGTGATATGACCGAAGTATATGAAGAACATCAATTATAAATTATAAAAACAAACAAATGAACTTAGTAAAAATTCAATCGGAATTAAAAGCACCGAAAGGGCAAACCAACAACTTCGGGAAATATAAGTACCGAAGTGCGGAAGATATTATTGAAGCGGTTAAACCCATATTAAATAAATATGGAACGGCTTTAATTATTAGTGATGAAGTAGTACAAGTAGGTGATAGAATCTACATTAAAGCAACCGCAACTTTATTAGATGATACCGATAATCATATATCGGTTAATGGTTGGGCTAGGGAAGAGGAAGTAAAAAAAGGTATGGACTCCGCACAAATAACGGGTAGTGCATCTAGTTACGCACGAAAGTATGCTTTAAATGGATTGTTTGCTATTGATGACACTAAAGATAGTGATGCCACTAATGAGCATAAGGATGAAGTAGGCGAAGTTAAAAGAATGGAATTAATATCTTTATTAGAAAATACTAGCTATGATGATTCAACTAAAGATAAAATAGCCATTAAGATAAGTGCATATACATCTTTAGACCAATATAATAAAGCATTTAAAAGTATTACCGAAAATCAAAATAAATAAATATGGAAAATATTTGGGGAATAAAAGTAAGTAGAATAGCTTTACCTAGTAAAAAATTAACCGAACAAGAGTGGGTTAATAAGTTTAAAGTATCTAGTAATTTCCGTAATAATACTAGCGATAATTCATATAATTTAAACAATCAATATAATTTTTCTAAATTAAAAAACAAAAATGAGTCAACAAACACAAGTGCTTAATCACTTAAAAAAAGAACCGCTTACTCCATTAGTGGCATTAAGAAAATATGGAACATTGAGACTAGCTGCAATAGTATTTAACCTTCGTGATGAAGGGCATAATATTAAAACCGATATTGTTAATGTAGGAACAAAACGTAACACAAAGTATGTTGCTAAGTATTCATTATTAAAAAATAAGAACTAATGGAAAAAGAAGTAAAAAAGAAGTATGGTGCTTGGAAAAAGCAAACCGCCAAAGGCGAAGTTATTAGCTTTACTATTGAAGATAAAAAATATTCAATGTGGGTTAATACATACAAGACCGAGTCTAAACATCCCGATTATCAAATATATGAGGATAATTTTACACCTAAAGAAACATTAAACTTCTAATGGAAAAACTAGAATATAGTATTGTAGATTTTTATAATTCTCAAAAAAGCAATTTAAAGATGCTTAGAAGAACATTAATAAAAGCTAATCTATTAACGGAAGATGTTACGAGTTTAACATCCGAAAAAATAGGTGCTAAAAAATTAATTTCTTTAATTGAAGATGTTTTTGAAACAAGTGTAACCGCTACTAATAGACAACAAAATACTGTTTTTGCTAGAAAGGCAGCTGCATATATTTTAAAAAATCATACTAGATTATCCCTAAGTGAAATAGCTAAGTTCATTGGAGTAAAAGACCATACAACAGTTATTTATAATGTAAAGACCGCAAGTGATTTAATGTTTACCGAAGAATGGTATAGAAATAAAATTGCGGAAATTGAGGATGAAATTAAAAATTACAATATCTTTACAAAGAATTAACCAAAACTATGTCGCATATAGTTTATAAAACAATATTGGGGGAATGATGAACTGCTAATGCGACTAGCAGGGATTCTGAACCCCATTTTTTTATTATGTCAAAAGACCCCGCATTTTTATTCTACCCTAATGATTATTTAGGTGGTACTATGGGAATGACCTTTGAAGAGAAAGGTGCTTACATAGATTTGTTAATGCTACAATTTAATAGAGGTCATATGACCACACATATGATAGGTCATACGATAGGTCAACTTTGGGACAAGATTAAGGACAAATTCATTCAAGATGACAATGGTCTATGGTATAATGAAAGGTTAGATATGGAAAAAGAACGTAGGAAAACATTCACGGAATCTAGGCGGAATAACGTTTTAGGTAAAAATCAACATACTAAAAACATAGAAAAAGAATCTGGTCATATGACCACACATATGATAGGTCATATGGAAAATGTAAATATAGATATAAATAATAAAGATTTATTTATAAATAATATAAAAGAGTATGAGCAAATTTTAGGAGAATCATATAATGAATTTATTGAGTATTGGTGCGAACCAAATAAAAAAGGTAAATTGCGATATGAGTTAGAAAAGTTTTTTGATGTAAAACGTAGGGTTAACACTTGGATTAAAAACAAATTAAGATATGGAAATACAAAAACATTTGAGCCAACCGCTACAAGTAAGCAACGAATGGCAACCCTTAAAGAGTGGGTTAATAGTTGATAATGAGATAGTTAATTCTTTTAATGGTGATAAACTAAATCTAGTTTCACCAATAGTTTTAAGAGAAAACTTAGCTTATATCTTTACTTTATTAGGATTTAAAAACTATCCCGATAAAGAAGAAATGGTTATTATAGAAGATTTTATACGCACTAGCTATCCATTATACACCATCCAAGAATTTAGAATAGCTTTTAAAATGGCGGTTCAAGGTAAGATGGATTGCTCTACCGAGCACTATGAAAAGTTTTCTCCCAAGTTTATTGGCCAAGTTATGTTAGCCTATACAAAAAAAGCTAATGAAATAAGAAAAACACTAAAACCTATTTTAAAGGAAATTGAGCCACCTAAATTAACCGATGACCAAATAGTATCATTCACTATGAAAGAGTGGCTAGAATCGGCTAAAAAGGACTTTAATAGGGTTTTTAATGCGGATAAAGTATTTGGAATTTTAATTCAACAAGAAAAATTAAAGATTTCACAAGAACAAATTGATGAAATTTTAAAGATTGTTAGAGATGATAATCAATATAAATTGAATAAAATGAATGTTATAGAAGGTAAGGAGTTTAGCAAACAAATTAAAGATGAGGATTTTATTGAATCACAATGTAAAAAACTAGCGATAGTAAGATATTTTGAAAGTTTACCAAGTTAGATATACCGAGAATGGCACATTAAAATGGTGCTATACTATTAACTTTATAGATTGCTTTTTATCAAGACAAGATGCTATTGAGAATAAAAATGTATTAAATTTAGAAAAAGAACTACTAGACAAACTAATTACATATAAAAAAAACTAATATGAAACAAACGAATTTATTTGGAAGGGAAGTACAACAAGAAGAAAAGAAATATAGCTTGAAGATACAAACTCCAATTTACGAGCCTAGAAATGTCAAACCACATCTTTTAGAACTTTGTGATAAAACAAAGACAAGTAGATTAATGAAAGAGATTGATGCATCAAGTGTATCTAATGAAGAAAAGATGTTTTTGATAGATGCTAGTAGAAGACATAATGTTTTTAACTATGAAAAGATTGCCGAATATTATGCTCATTCAAGTAAAGAAATGCAAGAACTAATGGAGAAATCGGCATTGGTTATTATTGATTTTGAGAAAGCTATTCAATTAAACTATGTGAAACTATGCGATGAAATTAGAAACCAATACCTACAAGAATATGGAGAATAAAGAATTTGCTATATTTATAATGGTTCACGGAAGACCCGATAAAATGTGGACATATAACACATTAAGAAAATGTGGATATACGGGCAAGATATATTTAGTTGCCGATAGTTTAGATAAAACATTGAATGATTATAAGATAAAATATGGAGATGAATTATTAGTTTTTGATAAAGAATTAGCATCAAAAGAAATGGATTCGGGAGATAATACTAATGATTTAAGAAGTACATTGTATTCCGCTAATAAAATATTTGACCTAGCAAAAGAAAATGGCATAAAGTATTTTTATATAATGTGCGATGATTATTATTATTTTGGTTATAGATATGAAAGCGGTGCTAAGATTATAAAAAACTTAGATAAAGTATTTGATTCAATGGTTAACTTTTATAAATCTACAAATATAAAAACAATAGCATTTTCACAAGGGGGTGACCATATAGGAGGGTTTAGTGGTATAAAATTAAAAAGAAAAGCAATGAACTCTTTCTTATGTTCAACCGATAGACCTTTTAAATTTCTTGGTAGAATGAATGAAGATGTAACTACCTATGTTAATTTAGGGAGTAAAGGAGATATATTTTTTACATTTACAAATATACAATTAGACCAAAAAGATACACAAGGAGAAAAGAAAGGTTTAACGGAAATGTATAAAGATAATGGTACTTATGTAAAATCATTTTTCTCGGTAATGTATAACCCATCAAATGTAAAAGTATCAATGATGAACTCAAATAATCCACGAATACATCACTCGGTTAAATGGATTAATACTACCCCAATGATAATTGATAATAAATATAAAAAATTATAAATGGATATAAGTGCGAACGACCTTA
>Ga0209297_1000675_pt1 | contig 21115 bp, 20 predicted proteins | sample S_130805_MF_Meta_FD_187322 | JGI IMG/M metagenome (GOLD analysis project Ga0209297, IMG submission 187322) | Freshwater microbial communities from Lake Simoncouche, Canada to study carbon cycling - S_130805_MF_MetaG (SPAdes) (version 2) | ecosystem: Environmental > Aquatic > Freshwater > Lake ...
ATGTTAGGTTAAACCTATGACTATTATACATCAAAATTAACCTATATACACTTGTTTTGTTTGATAAACGTTACCACGTCCCAAGCTGGGACAAAAAGGCGTATATATAGAGGTTTAGTATAAGAATTTTTGACTAAATATTGAAAGAAATAAAGGGTATTTTGAATTGGTATCATTATGTACCAGATAGCACATTTTTTCTTGCTTTTAGGGCGGCACCCAATGTGCCATCATCAAGGTAATCAAGTTCACCGCCGATAGGGATTCCATGTGCCAGCTGCGAAACATTAATCGCTAAGCCAGCCAACCTTTCCGAGATATAATGGGCAGTGGTTTGTCCTTCAACGGTTGCGCTTGTGGCAAGTATAACCTCGGAAACATTGCCATTAGCAACTTTAAAAACTAACTTTTCAATGTTTAAATCTTCAGGCCTGCGGCCATCTAGTGCAGAGAGTGTGCCGCCCAGAACGTGATATATTCCGTTAAATATATTACTGCGTTCAATTGCCCATAAATCGGCTACATCTTCCACAACGCATATTTTATCAATAGCACGGCGCATATCAACACATATACGGCATGGTGATATATCATCAACATTGCCACATGATTCGCAAATCTTTATGTTTTCTATTGTTTTATCAAGGGCATAGCGAAGAGGGAGCATCAGGCTTTCTCTGTTTTTTACCAGATGCAGCACGCACCTTCTGGCTGAGCGCTTTCCAAGGCCAGGAAGTTTACCAAGTAATGTTATAAGGCTATCAATATCGCTTTGCATAGGGGAGGAGGGTAGGGGGTGGCGGTTAGTAGGGGCTAGAGGCTAGGGAAGGTTCTAGTGGGGTAGGTTTTGGGGGTTTAGACAAATTAACATTCTGAAATATTCAGTTTAACTTCCCAATTCCCCCGTCCCTAGCCCCCAGAACCTAATTCCTAACTAAAATGGCATTTTGAAGCCAGCTGGCAGACCCATGCCACCCATAGCGCTCGACATAGCACCGCTTGTAGCTTCATCAGCCTCTTTTTTCGCATTATTAAATGCCGCAACAATAAGGTCTTCTAGTACTTCAGGATCGGTAGGGTCAATTAGTGTTGGGTCAATTTTAAGCTTTTTTACTTCGCCTTTACCGTTTATTGAAACTTTGATAAGTCCGCCGCCAGAAGTGCCCTCAAACTCGCTGGATGCAATTTTATCCTGTGCCTCGCTAACTTTTTTCTGTACCGCCTGAGCCTGTTTCATAAGTTGTTGTATATTCATTTAGTCACTCCATTTAAATTTTCGCTATATTTTAGAAGCAGCTGCAAGCTTGGAATTAGGTGTTATGGGTTAAGAAGTTTATGACTTCTACAGCCCTTAATCCCCTATCTTGCCAATCACAGCGCCTGGAAACATTTCCAGTACTTTACTAATTTCAGGATCGCGTTTAAGGTCCTCTTTTAACTTTAGTTCCTGTGCCTGCTTATCTTCCTGAATGGTTGGCTGCCCTTGCTGTTTTGATATTGAAACAACCCAGCGCTGTCCAGTCCATTTCTTTAAACAATCAGAAACCCTTCCAACAAAATCTGAAGGAAGTGATTCGCAAACAGAAATTTCTAGCCTGCCACTCTCAAATTTTACCAGCCGCACATTACCAACTAACCAGTTATAAAGCAACACTTCTCCGTTATTTTTAAATAAATCAACCAGCTGTAAGAAATCTTGCAATTGGCTGACCACAGCAAGCGAATTATCTTGTGGCTCCTGCTGCATAGCTTGTGCTGCATTGCCATTAGTTTGATAACTTAAAGTTGGGGAAATGTTTGCGTGTAATGTTTCTGTTGCTCTTGTTTGAGGTTGGGTTATGCCCTCAACAGCCTCTTTTGTTTGCTTTAAAGAAGTTTCATTTTGGCCTATGAAATCCTTAATAATTTTTTCAGGGGTTGGCAGGTCGCTCATATAAGCTATTCTCACCAATATCATCTCCGCTCCAGCAAAGCTATCCGGCGCAATTTTGATTTCACTTAAGCCTTTAAGTAAAACTTGCCAGAGACGTGTGAGGTATGAAATATCTAGTTTTTCAGAAAACCCACGTGCCGCAAGCAGCTCTGATTCTGGAACCTGGCCATCTGGATCAATTGCAGGGGCCGCTTTAACGCGGGTTACAAGATAGGTAAATTCGAGCAGGTCGTTAAATATCAAAACAGGGTCGCCCCCATTTCTATAAAGCCCATTAAATATACCGAATGATGCCGCAATATCACCCCTTGCAAGTGCGCTAAACAATTCTATTACCTGGCTTTTATCGGATAGGCCAAGCACGCTTCTAACCAGCTGTGCGGTGATTTTACCATCTGCGTGGGCAATTACCTGATCAAGCAGTGAAAGAGCGTCACGAACCGAACCTTCACTACTTGCAGAAATTATGCCAAGAGCATCCTTTGCTATCTGCACATTTTCCTTAACTGCAATATTACCAAGATGGCTTGCCAGTTCAGCGCCGCCAACACGTTTAAGGTCAAAGCGCATACAACGTGAAAGGATAGTGACGGGAATTTTGCGGATTTCCGTTGTAGCAAAAATGAATTTCACATGACTTGGCGGCTCTTCAAGAGTTTTAAGTAACGCATTGAAAGCGTTTTTGGAAAGCATGTGTACTTCGTCGATAATATAAACTTTATACCGCGCCGCAATCGGCATATAATGAGTATTATCAATAACTTCCCTGATGTCATCCACGCCTGTGCGGCTGGCAGCGTCCATTTCAATAACGTCAGGATGCCTGTCTTCCATAATAGATTTGCAATTGCTGCAAACACCACATGGTTTAATGGTAGCACTTCCTTTGCCATCTTCTCCAACACAATTTAGGCTACGCGCGATAATACGCGCCGTTGTAGTTTTACCAACACCGCGTATTCCGGTTAATAAAAAAGCATTGGCTATGCGGTTGTTATTTATAGAGTTTGTTAGAGTGCGAATCAATACATCCTGACCCACAAGCGAATCAAAATCCACTGGGCGGTATTTGGTGGCAAGGACTTTATAGGCTGGTTTTTGTGACAAAGTAAAATCCCTATACTTTAAATTTAAAATTTAAAATTTTAGATTTAAAATTTATGCAACTGCAACCAATCCTGATTTTGCTAACGGCGGCAATCCAAGAATTTCCCTGCTTTCTGCAACACTTGCGGCATGGCGGTTGAACTCTGGCATAAAGCTTATAGTTTTAGCTACCAATTCGGCATTGTTTTTTGCCAAAACGCCTTTATCAATCATCACGTTATCCTCAAGGCCGGTGCGGACATGACCACCACGGCTAAGTGACCACTTATTGCATGTGAAGCTGAAACGGCCTGTTCCGGCCGCTGTCCATGTGGCAGTCGGCAGCATTTCTTTTAGCTCGGAAAGTAAGAAATCTAAAACCGATTCCTTTGCTGGCATAGCGCCAGGGATTCCCATAACAAATTGCACATGTGCAGGTTCCTTAACAAGACCACGCTTAATAAGGTCTACAGCATTATATAAGTGTGCTAAATCAAACACTTCAATCTCAGGCTTAATATCATATTTCAATATTTCAGCGGAAATAACATCAACCAAATCGGCCTGATTATCGTAAATCACCTTTCCTAAATTCACAGAGCCTGTAGAAAGTGAGGCCATTTCAGGGCGATGCACTAAACTGGCAGAACGCTCAGTTCCTTTGCCACCACGCGCACCGGTTGAAAATTGCACAATCATGCCCGGGCAGTATTTATTTAAGCCTTCCTGGAGTTTAGCAAAGCGGTCTGGGTCTGAACAAGGACGCCCTTCATCGTTACGAACATGAACATGGGCAACTGTTGCACCTGCTTCAAATGCTCCTTGCGTGCTTTCAATTTGCTCGGAAATTGTGATTGGCACAGCTGGGTTTTCAAGCTTTGTGGTTACATTGCCGGTGATGGCAACAGTTACAATCGCAGGTGTAGTTGTCATTTTTATGCTCCAATTGATTCAGGCTGGATTCTATGTAAAACAGTGAAATAGTCAAGAAAAAAGCTCGTGGACTGGCTGTTATTAAGTATAAAAACAAAAAAATACTTGAGGATATTTTTTTTATTATATCGTGCGAGGAATCGGAGTGTGGCGCAGCCTGGTAGCGCACTAGGCTGGGGGTCTAGTGGTCGCAGGTTCAAATCCTGTCACTCCGACCACCAAAAAACTGTGGCATTTTATATATAAATCCCTATATTCACGCAATTATAGTTATAAAAACCAGGTATTGCCGTGAAAAAAATATTGATAATAACTGCAGGCTTCTACAAAGATTATGAGAAAATGCTGCTTGAAGGGGCGATTTTCGAGCTGGAGAAGGCCGGAGTGAAGCACAAAACTCTGGAAGTGCCGGGTTGCTTTGAAATTCCGGCGGCACTCAGCATGGCCATAAAAAGCAAAAAATATGATGGTTTTGTGGCGCTAGGTTGTGTTATCCGTGGTGAGACAACCCATTATGATTATGTTTGCAATGAGTGCGCTAGGGGTATTAACCAGCTGGCAATTGACGAGAATGTGGCGGTTGGTTTTGGCATCATTACTGCTGAGAATGATAAGCAGGCTCTTGTTCGCGCTGATTCAAAACAAAAGAATGTTGGTGGAAGAGCGGCGCAAGCTTGCCTTGCAATGATTGAAATTAAAGAAAAACTGGACGTTTAATGCCACATAAAAATCTAAATACTAAAGAAAAGCCCCTTGGTATACTTCGCCGTTCAGAAGCGCGTATGGCTGCTGTTAAAGCATTGTATGCTAATGAAATATCGGCTCACGGCGGTGAAAAAACCGATCCGTGGATGATAACTTTAGGCATTATAAGTTCCTATGATGAGTCTGATAGCGACCATCATTTTGAAGTTCGGCCTGATGAAAAGTTTCTGGCAAAAATAATCTCCGGCGTGTTTGAGAATCTGGAGGGAATTGATACAATAATAGCCCGTAACCTAAGTGAAGGCTGGTCGGCTGAGCGTATGGGGCATGTTATGGTTGCACTCCTTCGCGCTGCTGTATTTGAGCTTAGTGCGTCACAGAAATTACCTTTCAAGGTAATAATTAATGAGTATGTTGATATTGCCCGGGCATTTTTTAACGAAAGAGAATCTGGGTTTGTGAACGGAATACTTGATAAAATCGCCCGCGAGGTTAGGGATTAGGGGGTAAGAATGGATGAATTTTCGTTCATAGAAAAATACCTTTCCCCACTTACCTTTGGAAAATCTGAGGCGCTTTCGTTAAAAGATGACGCGGCAATTATCCGACAAAAGACCGGTTATGACTTAATAATAACTAAAGATGCAATTGCAGAAGGTACGCATTTTTTTGCCAAGGATGCGCCTTATGATATTGCAAAAAAACTGCTGCGGGTGAATATTTCCGATCTTGCCTCCAAGGGTGCCCAGCCATATTGCTGTTTCCTTGGCCTCATTCTGCCAAAAAATATAAATAAAAAATGTCTAAAGGATTTTACCAGTGGTCTGCGTGATGATTTGCAAGAATTTGGCTGTTTCCTTGCAGGTGGTGATACTAGCGTGCATGATGGTGGACTTGTGCTAACCCTCACAGCCCTTGGTTATGTGCCCACCGGAAAAGCAATTTTACGCAGCGACGCAAAGGCTGGAGATTTAGTTTTTGTGACAGGTACTATCGGCGATTCCTACCTTGGGCTTCAGCTTTTGCAAGCGAAATATAGCGCTTTATCAGGACCCTCTAAAGAGTTTGCGATTAATCGATACTACATTCCGCAGCCACGTTTAAGCGTTGGAAAACTACTTGGCGAGGTTGCCACAAGCTGCGCTGATGTTTCGGATGGGCTTTTGGCCGACCTTGGTAATATATGCAAGGCAAGCAAGGTTGGTGCAGAAATTTTACTTGAAAATGTACCACTCTCTGCCGCAGCTCAGGAAACTGCTAATTTGGATAGTAACTTCAAAATTAATGCAATAACAGGTGGTGATGATTATGAATTAATCTTCACAGTTTCTGCAGCAATGCAAAATGAAATCGAGGCAATTGCAGAAAAAACAGGTATAAGAATTACCAAAATAGGAAAAATTTTAGAAGGCACGGGAGTAAAATTATTGGGCATAAATGGCGAAGAAATTGTAACTAAAATGGATGGTTATAAGCATAATTTGTAATATCACCCTTTTAGGATTTTACATATTTACCCATTTAGCCTATACTCCCGCAAACTCAAATAAATAAAGCTTAAATTTATGCCACATAAACAACATCTTGCAAGCATTGAAGATATTATTGATGATGCCTATCATGGCCGCATGTTTATCCTTGTAGATGATGAGGATAGGGAAAATGAGGGCGATCTTATAATTCCAGCTGAAATGGCGGACGCTGATGCGGTAAATTTTATGGCGCGTTTTGGGCGCGGGCTAATTTGCCTTGCAATGACGGGTGAACGCATAAGAGAGCTTGGCCTGCCGCCAATGGCCAGGCATAATAGCAGCCGCCACAGCACGGCGTTTACAGTTTCGATTGAGGCGAAAGATGGAATCACCACAGGAATTTCCGCAAGTGATAGGGCAAAAACAATTGCGGTAGCAATAAACCCACAAAAAACTGCGCTTGATATTGCAACGCCTGGGCATGTGTTTCCCTTGGAGGCTCGCAGCGGCGGGGTTTTAGTTAGGGCAGGGCACACCGAAGCGGCTGTTGATATTGCAAAGATGGCGGGGCTAAAACCCGCAGGCGTTATTTGCGAAATTATGAATGATGATGGTACGATGGCGCGTATGCCAGACCTTGTTATTTTCGCACAAAAGCATGGGCTTAAAATTGCAACCATTGCCGATCTTATCCAATATCGTAGGCGCAAGGAAGTTTTGGTAGAGCGTATTGCTGAGGATAATTTTTCCAGTGAGTTTGGTGGCGATTTTAAAATATTAATTTATCGCAATAAGGTTGAATATGCTGAGCATATTGTACTTATAAAAGGCGAAATAAATTCTGAAAAACCAACGCTTGTGCGGATGCATTCATTAAATGTGCTTGATGATGTTCTTGGTGATTTGCATAGTGGCAAGGCTGGAAAATTACAAAAATCTATGCGTGTTATAGCTGATGCCGGTGAAGGCGTGATTGTTTTACTTCGTGAGCCAAATAAAAGCAGTGTTTCTGAGGCGTTGAAAAGGACTAGCAGCGGTGCAGACTCAAAAAATAATTCAGTAAACCATCAATCAACAGTACGTGATTATGGTATCGGCGCACAAATTTTACTAGATCTTGGCGTTAAACATATGCGCCTTATGACCAACTCTGAGCTCTCAATAATCGGTCTAGATGGATATGGATTGGTTGTTGATGAGGTGGTTGGAATATAGTACACTTTTGTTAGGCCAGCACCAAAGATTATAACTACTTTCTTTTTTGTGGTTGGATGGCTGGAAGTTCAGATTCAGTTACTCCAGTGTTACTAACAGCAGGTTTTGAGCTATAAAGTTCTATAGGCTCCTGTATTGCAGGTTCCTCTGATTTCTCTATTGTTTCAGTTTTGTTGTGAGTATTCTTGTAGTCTTCAATTCAGTTTTTGCTGGTTACGCTTTCCAGCTGCTCACCTGTGGCTTTCAGGTCTTTTCCGAAGCCATTTATTGTGTTGCAGGCGCTAAGCATCAGCAAACATGCGATTACACTAAAAATAGCAGCTCTCATAACAATCTCCATGAACTTTGTCCTTACGCTGTTTACTAAGCAATTTTGTGATAGTTTGCAAGTTATTATTAGAAAATTATATTAAAAAAACTACGTTTTGATGAATTTTTATATACCCAAAAAATCAATTTAACATTATTGACATTGTAAGCTCCAGCGTTATTATACCATGCTTGACGTTCAGGAAGGACAAAAAAATGGAACCACTAGTCTCCATAAAAGATTTAAGTAAAAATTTTGGCTCTTTTGCAGCCGTTGATAATATAACTTTTTCTGTAGAAAAAGGTGAAGTGCTTGGGTTCCTAGGCCCTAATGGCGCTGGCAAAACCACAACTATGCGTATGATTACCGGATATTTTCCTCCATCATCAGGCGTTGTAGAAGTGTGCGGTTTTGATGTGCAAAAAAATTCTATAGAGTTACGCAAAAAAATTGGCTATTTGCCAGAAGGCGGGCCACTTTATGGTGATATGAACCCGCAGTCATTCCTTACTTTCATTGGCGAAATTAGGGGATTGCGTGGTAGTGAATTAAAAAACCGTATGGATTTTGTGGTTGAAAAATTGCATCTTGGCGCTGTTTTAAGGCAAAATATAGATACTCTTTCCAAAGGCTATAAACGCCGTGTGGCTCTTGCACAGGCTATCATACATGACCCCGAAGTTCTAATTATGGATGAGCCAACAGATGGGCTTGACCCGAACCAAAAGCATGAAGTTCGGGAGCTTATAAAATCAATGGCTAAGGATAAAGCAATCATAATTTCTACCCATATACTTGAAGAGGTGGGGGCAATCTGCGCGCGCGCAGTTATAATTGCTAGAGGCAAGGTGGTTGCAAGCGGTACACCGGAAGATATAATGGTAAGGTCCAGCGGCCATAATTCAGTGGTTGTAAAGTTGCGTAATGAATCTGCAGACCACATACTCAACGAAGTTCTTAAAATAAAAAATGTTGAGAAAGTTAAAGTTGAAGGCAAAAACACTGTTGTTGCTTTTTCAAAAGACGGTAAAGATATTTTGGGCGCAATGAGTGATGTGCTTTATAAACATAAACATCAAATTGAAGAGATGTTTGTTAGGAAAGGCGCGCTTGATGAAGCTTTTAGGGAGCTGACCAGTTAGATTATGGATAATATATTTACAATTTTCAAACGCGAGCTTTCGGGTTATTTCGAAACCCCTGTTGCCTATGTTTTTATAGTGGTATTCCTGTTACTTACAGGGATGTTCACATTTTATATAGGCAATTTTTATGAAGCTGGACAGGCAAACCTTGAAGCATTTTTTATGTGGCATCCGTGGATATATTTGTTTTTAGTTCCTGCAATCTCTATGCGTTTGTGGGCTGAAGAGCGCAAAACAGGCACAATAGAATTACTGATTACACTTCCTATATCTACATTGGAGGCCGTTATTGGTAAATATTGCGCTGCCTGGACATTCGCAATTGTGGCAATTTTCCTTACAATCCCTATGTGGATAACTGTAAATTATCTTGGCAGTCCTGATAATGGTTCAGTAGTTTCGGGTTATTTGGGTAGCATCCTTGTCGCCGGAGGTTTTCTGGCAATAGGTACGTGTATTTCTGCTCTAACCAGAAATCAGGTTGTTTCGTTTGTCATAAGTGTGACCATTTGTTTTTTATTCAATATTAGTGGTTTGCCAGTTGTATTGAATTTTTTTAGCACACTAGGTTTTTCGCAGACAATGCTAGATACTGTCAGTTCATTTAGCTTTCTGGGTAATTTCTTTGAAATGAGCAGAGGGGTTATAAGCTTAGGAAATATAATATTTTTTGTCTCAATGATATCGTTCTGGCTTGCTATGAATGTTCTGGCTATTGAAACAAAGCGACGGTAACTTAAGACATAAAAGCCTCACTTTCTTGATATTTTTACTTGTATGGGGAAAGTTGTTGATTATATCTTGCATCTGCACATTTTTTTTGTAAACTGCAGACGCATGTGTTGTTTATAACTTATAGTTGAGATTGAGCTGGAATGAAGCTTGCTGTAATAAAAGAAAAGGACGCTAACGAGCGTAGGGTTGCCATAACTCCCGAAATTATTGGTGATTATATAAAGCTTGGTATTGAGGTGCATGTAGAAAAATCCTGCGGGGATGCTGCCGGATTTTCTGATGAGGCATATAAAAATGCCGGTGCAAAAATAGGTGCGAGTCCAAGCTCCGTTTTAACGGGTGCAGATATTATACTTAAAGTTCAGCCACCAATCGCAAGTAATATCACAGCAATGAAAAAAAGCGCTGTTCTGGTTGGTTTGCTTGCATCGCAACAAGCTACTATAATAAAGAAATATGCTGATAATAAAATTTCAGCTTTTGCTATGGAGCTTCTTCCACGTATAACGCGCGCACAAAGCATGGATGTGCTTTCTTCGCAAAGTAATATTGCAGGTTATAAAGCGGTTGTAGATGCTTTTGCAGAGTTTGGCAGGGTTGTGCCGATGATGACAACCGCTGCGGGAACAATAAGGCCTGCAAAGGTTCTAATTCTTGGTGCTGGTGTGGCTGGTTTGCAGGCTATTGCTACAGCAAAAAGGATGGGGGCAATTGTTTCTGTTTTTGATGTGCGTTCGGTTGTAAAAGAACAGGTGCAAAGCCTTGGTGCAACTTTTGTGGAAGTTGCGGCAGAAGCCGGAGACGGAGAAGCAAAAGGCGGATATGCAAAAGAAATGTCTGACGAATATAAGAAAAAGCAGGCATCACTTATTCACGATACAATTAAAGTGAATGATATAGTAATTTGCACAGCTTTGATTCCTGGTAAGCAGGCACCTCTTCTTATCACGGAGTCGATGGTAAAAGATATGAAGCCAGGTTCAGTAATTGTTGATCTTGCAACAGCTTCAGGCGGCAATTGCGCCCTTAGTGAGCGCAATAAAATAGTTATAGAGTCTAATGTTAAAATTATTGGCTATGATAATATGCCAGCTCGGGTTCCATACGATTCAAGCAGGCTTTATGCAAGAAATTTGTATAACTTTGTGCATCTGATGATTAATCAGAAAATGAATAAAATTAAGATTGATTTTGAAGATGAAATAATCCAAAGCTGCCTTCTAACACATGATGGCAGAATTGTGCATCCAAATTATAGTAAGGGTAATTAAATATGAGCGATATAAACCAGCTCGTTGATAGCGCGAAAGGTTCGGTAGTTAATGTATCTGAGTTTTCGGTTGCTGTGCTTAATGTTGCTGATACTGCAATGACACAAGTTCAAACTTCTGGCGTAGTAAAAGGAGTTGTTGAGGCGGGTGTGGATCCATTCGTTTTTGCAATAACGGTTTTTGTATTAGCATGCTTTGTTGGTTATTATGTGGTCTGGAAAGTTACTCCGGCTTTGCACACTCCTCTTATGTCTGTCACAAATGCAATATCAAGTATAATAATTGTTGGTGCAATATTAGCTGTTGCTGCTACTTCAGGAAGTGTTTCAAGTAATCTTGGAGTTGCTGGGATATTTATTGCTTCAATTAATATATTCGGCGGTTTTGTAGTAACGCAGCGTATGTTGCAAATGTTTAGAAAGAAATAGTAGTATCTGTTTTTTTAAAATCTGATACTCACAGTCAGGCGGCTGATTAGATAGGCGATATTTTTAGGAACTGAAATTTTATGCAAATGGATCATCTTTCTTCAATTCTATATTTGGTAGCAGCGGTTTGTTTTATCCTTGCTTTAAAAGGGCTTGCTTCGCCAAGGAGTGCTCGCCGTGGTAATGTGTTGGGTATCATTGGTATGGTGCTTGCAATTGGCACTACGGTAAAAGACTTTAGTTTTGATAATCAGCAAATTGTTGCGTTTGCGATAATTGCAGGTGGTATAATTGGTGCATTTATAGCAATAAAAATTAAAATGACGGCTATGCCTCAATTGGTAGCTGCATTTCATTCCCTTATTGGCCTTGCGGCAGTTCTGGTTGCAAGTTCAGCGCTTTATTCACCCGGCTCATTTGGAATAGGAGAAGTTGGCAATATTAAACATTCCAGCCTTATTGAAATGAGCATTGGAATGGTAATTGGCGCTATTACATTTTCAGGGTCGTTGATTGCGTTTGCTAAATTGCAGGGCATAATGAGTGGTTCGCCGATCAGGTTTTTTGGGCAGCATGTTTTGAATGCTGTAATTGCAGTAGTTATCATTTATTTTGGTTATGTTTTTTATGAAAACCAATCGCCTGAATATTTCCAGTATATGGCAGGGTTAGCATTTTTGCTAGGATTCTTACTGATTATACCAATTGGCGGAGCTGATATGCCGGTGGTTGTGTCGATGCTTAATTCATATTCTGGTTGGGCGGCCGCTGGTATTGGTTTTACCCTTGGTAATAGTTTGCTTATTATAACAGGTGCTCTTGTTGGTGCAAGCGGTGCGATCCTCAGTTATGTTATGTGTAAAGCGATGAATCGCTCAATAATAAATGTAATATTTGGTGGGTTTGGGTCAGAAGGCGCAACTGCAGGGAGTACTGTACAGCATGATATGAGCGCAGTAAAAAGCGCAAGTGGTGAAGATGCAGCCTTCCTTTTAGAGCAGGCAAAATCAGTTATTATAGTACCTGGTTATGGTATGGCGGTGGCTCAGGCTCAGCATGCATTAAAGGAAATGGCTGATATACTGCAGAAAAAAGGTGTAGAGATTAAATATGCTATACATCCTGTAGCAGGTAGGATGCCTGGACATATGAATGTACTCCTTGCTGAAGCAAATGTATCATACGATCAGGTTTTTGAGCAGAGTGAAATTAATAGAGATTTTGCGAGTGCAGATGTTGCGTTTGTGATTGGTGCAAATGATATAACCAATCCAGCGGCAAAAACAAATAAAGCCTCTCCTATTTACGGTATGCCTATACTTGACGTTGAGAAAGCAAAGACAGTTCTGTTTTTGAAAAGAGGAATGTCTGCTGGGTATGCAGGTGTTGAAAATGAACTATTCTTCCGCGAAAATACAATAATGTTATTTGGTGATGCAAAAGCCACAACCGAATCAATTATCAAAGCATTGGAAGGTGGTGGGCATTAATTTAAATTAATCTTTCGTTAGTCCAATTAATGGGATCCAATCTTCTAATTCATCCCATTTCTTCGGGTTTGTATCATCTTTATTAATTTCTATAAAAGCATCTATAAAAAATTCATATTTATTTGTTTTAAACGGTATCCTGAAACTCTTTCGCTCCCTATCTTTATTGATTATGTGATTTTTACCTTCAAGTATTATTGGAAGGGAGAGAAGGAGGCTATGGCCACGGTCATTCAACTGAGATTTAATAGACGTAAAAATTATATTAGAGATCTCACCAATTCCATCTCTTAGCATTGCACTTGTATCGCCAGTTTGTAAATTTATTTCTTCGCCATAAATGGGATACAAAATATATTTTAATGCTGGCTCGGTGAAAGTTACACATAAAGTTGCAATATGAATTTTCTTGCGATAGTCAATTAAATATATTGCGCCTGAATAATCCCCACAAAGTTGAGAGTCGATTTTTGACAGAGGCTCGTGGATGACATTTACCCCAAGAACTCCCTCAAAGGTTTTGGTTGCACTGTCTACAAGTACAAAAGAGATTTCATCTTTTATTGATAAGGATCTTCTCATATTACCTCTCTTACTTCGAGCCACTGAAAAACTTTTGTTAATTTCTCATGAAAATCTTTTTCTGTAAAAGGTTTGCTTATAAAAGATGTGGCTCCTGCTCTCAAAACTTTGAATATAGTATCCTGTGAGGTTTCGCCAGTTACAACTACAAAAGCTGTGTTGTCATAATTTTTATCATCTCTACAAAATTTTAACATAGCATAACCATCCACTGCTGGCATTGATAAATCTAGAAAAACTATATGAAATTGCTGTTTGTTTTCTTTTATGTTTGCATCCATTTTTTCGTAAGCTAGCTTACCATTTTCTGCATAAGACAAGTTTGTTATTTGCAATGGTAACAAAAAATCTTTTATAAGTTTACGCATTACTGCGTGATCATCTACAATCAAGCATTTTAAATTATGCAAATTCGGATTCTTCATTAGTTACCAAAAGATAAAAACACTAAGCCATCACAAGATTTACTTCGTATGGACTTGGAGTTGTCTATTATTGATCGAATAATATCACGTTTTGTGCAATTGTTAAGTGAAATAATTTATAAAGAAGAATTATTGAATATTTTGATAATATTTAATTGGAAATTTGCTATCACTAGCTTTTATAACTTCGTACATTAAGTATGAAATCATTAATGGAAGAGTCTACAGGAATAGACTGTCAAGAAATAACCTAAGGATTTTAAGCTCGAGTATATGGGTATTGCTGTTTTACTAGCTTGCCTTGAAAATCATGTTTATTTTTTTGTTTCTGAGGTTTGCCTGTAAGGCACGCCAACTGATTAAATTCATATTTAAATTAATCAATCAGCGTGATTTTTATTTAGAAAGGAATTTCATCGTCAAGGCCGCTGGCAGAAAAATCGTTGTTGTTGGTAGATGGCGATGAGAACGAACCAGAGTCACCACTTCCATAGCTATTATTATCATTTTTGCCGTAAGATTCACCAGCAGAACCACCTTTGCTATCAAGCATTGTTAGTGTGGATGTGAATGGGTTTAGGACTACTTCGGTTGTGTATTTTTCTTGGCCGCTTTGATCCTGCCATTTGCGGGTTTGCAAGCTGCCTTCGATATATATTTTTGAGCCTTTTTTGAGGTATTGTTTTACAACGGTCATGAGGCCCGGGTTGAATACAACAACGCGATGCCATTCTGTTTTTTCTTTACGATCGCCGCTATTTTTATCTTTCCACGATTCTGAAGTGGCAATGTTAAAGCTTCCTATTTCCTTGCCATCCTGTGTTGTACGGATTTCTGGATCTTTGCCTAAATTTCCTACCAAAATAACTTTGTTAACACTACCAGCCATAATCGATAATCCTTCTAAACTCTTATTAAAAATATAGGGATTGTAAATCCTAACTCTTATTTTCACAAATTGCAATATTTAATCGCAAATGCATTAGTTTCCTTGCTAAATAGGGGTATAAGAGTGTAATAGTATAAGTAGAAAAATTGTTGTGTGCATTTGGTGTTAGTGCGATTCTAAATAGTAATTAACATTTATAATATACACACTCTCTCACATTCTTATCACTCTATACCAGGAAAAAAATGGAAGAATATATAAAGGTCATTGGCGCGAAAGAACACAACCTTAAGAACGTTAGCGTAGATATTCCGCGCAGTAAATTAGTAGTTATAACAGGGCTTTCAGGTTCTGGAAAATCTTCACTCGCTTTCGATACTATATATGCTGAAGGCCAAAGGCGCTATGTTGAAAGCCTTTCATCCTATGCACGCCAGTTCCTGCAATTGCAAGGCAAGCCGGACGTTGAATCCATTACTGGATTATCTCCCGCAATTGCAATTGACCAGAAAACCGTTTCGCGTAACCCACGTTCAACCGTTGCAACTGTAACGGAAATATACGATTACATGCGTCTGCTATATGCGCGTATTGGTGTACCATATTCTCCTGCAACCGGTAAACCTATCGAAAGCCAAAGCGTTTCTGATATGGTTGATAGGGTTATGGAGCTTCCTAGAAAAACTAAAATATACCTGCTTGCGCCATTTATAAGGGGCAGAAAGGGCGAGCATACCAAAGAGTTATTGGATTTGCGCAAACAAGGCTTCACACGAGTGAAGATTGATGGCGAGCTTTATGAGCTTGATGATTTGCCGAGGATTGATAAAAACAAACATCACGATATGGAAATTGTTGTGGACAGGCTTGAGGTGACTGACGATTTAGGCAATCGCTTGCCAAGCTCGCTTGAGACAGCACTTAAGCTTGCTGAAGGGCTTATTTATGTTGATGTGGTTTCGGTTCCCGAGGGGCTGGAGGATGCGGATCAGGAGCAAGAGGAAGAAGAAGTTGATAAGAAGGGCAAAAAAGTTAAGGGAAAGAAAGTAGCGCAAATTGCCACCCACCATGCCCCAATACCTAAAGCGGGTGACCGTTTAGTATTTTCCGAAAAATTTGCCTGCCCGGTTTCAGGGTTTACTATATCTGAAATTGAACCGCGTATGTTTTCTTTCAACAGCCCTTTTGGTGCTTGTAAAGAATGTGATGGACTCGGTACGGAAATATATTTTGCACCGGAACTTATTGTGCCAAATGAAGATATTTCTCTGTTGCAAGGGGCGGTTGCTCCATGGGCAAGCTATGCTTCAAGGCAGGTTACGCAAACCTTTAAGGCATTAGCCCACCACTATAAATTTGATGCAGAATTACCATACAAAGAATTGCCAGAAGAAATTAAGAAAATTGTACTTTTTGGTTCTGGTGAACAAAGCATTAAAATTGACTATGATGACGGCTCGCGCCGTTTTTCTGTAAATAAACCTTTTGAAGGTGTAGTTGCAAATCTTTATAAAAAATGGAAGGATGCAGAAACCAGCTGGTACCGCGAAGAAATGGAGAAGTATCAGACGCTGACTAAGTGCCATAAATGTAGTGGCCACAGGCTTGCGCCGGAATCTTTATGCATAAAAATTGCTGACCACAACATTGGCGAAGTTGCGGCAATGACCATCACTCAGTCGTTGGATTGGTTTTCACATTTAGAAAAAAAACTTAATAAAACCCACAAGAAAATTGCTGAACGTGCCTTGCGTGAATTAATTAGGCGTCTTGAATTTTTGAATAATGTTGGTCTGGATTATCTGACCCTTAACCGTGAATCTGGTACGCTCTCTGGTGGTGAAAGTCAGCGTATAAGGCTTGCCTCACAAATTGGTTCTGGTCTTAGCGGAGTACTTTATGTTCTGGATGAGCCTTCAATTGGTCTGCATCAGTGCGATAACCGTAAGCTTATCGGAACATTAAAGGGCCTGCGTGATTTGGGAAATAGTGTTCTGGTTGTAGAGCATGATGAAGATACAATGCGCGAGGCTGATTGGCTCATTGACGTTGGTCCTGGCGCTGGAATCCACGGTGGGCATATTATAGCGGAAGGCACACCACAACAGGTGCAGGAAAATGAGAAAAGTATTACTGGCCAATATTTAAGTGGCAAAAAATCAATTCCTGTTCCTACAAAAACAAGGCCGTGGAGCAAACATAAAGTTATCGGCATACGCGGCGCAACTGCTAATAACCTCCGCAATGTTGACGTTGATATTCCGATGGGTGTTTTCACTTGTGTTACAGGTGTTTCAGGTGGTGGCAAATCAAGTCTTGTTATCCACACATTATATAAAGCCATTACTAAAAAACTTAACGGCACCAAAGTAACTCCTGGGCCGCACCGCGTGATCACCGGTTTGGAAACTATTGATAAAATTATCGAAATAGACCAATCTCCAATCGGCAGAACACCACGTTCAAACCCTGCAACTTATACTGGTGCATTTGGGCCAATCCGCGACTGGTTCACTAATTTGCCTGAATCTAAAGCGCGTGGTTATAAACCTGGTCGTTTCTCATTTAACGTTAAAGGTGGCCGCTGCGAGAATTGCCAGGGCGATGGCTTGATTAAAATTGAGATGCACTTCCTGCCGGACGTATATGTAAACTGCGATGTTTGCGCTGGCGCACGTTATAACCGCGAAACTTTACAGGTTAAGTATAAGGGTAAGTCTATCGCTGAAGTCCTCAATATGAATGTTGAAGAGGCGGATGAATTCTTTGCCAAGGTTCCTGTAATTAAGGAGAAAATTGAGGCGCTTAAGGAAGTTGGTTTGGGTTACATTAAGCTTGGGCAATCAGCCACAACATTATCAGGTGGTGAAGCGCAGCGTGTGAAACTGGCAAAAGAGCTTTCCAAACGTTCAACCGGCCGCACAATTTATATCCTTGATGAGCCAACTACAGGTCTGCATATGGATGATACCGGCAAGTTGCTGAAAGTGCTACATGCTTTGGTTGATGGTGGTAATACTGTGTTGGTTATTGAACATAACCTCGACGTGATCAAAACCGCTGACCATATTATTGATGTGGGACCAGGTGGTGGCGATAAAGGTGGATATATTGTAGCGCAAGGCACGCCTGATGAAGTGGCAGCAAATAAGAAAAGCATTACAGGCGAGTTCCTTAAGCCTTATTTGAAGAATAAACATAAGGTTGCATAGTTTGTGTCATCCCAGCGCAAGCGGGGATCCATATTCCAGTGAAATTATTTTAGATTTAAGAAATAAGATTTAAGATTTAAAAATCCTAAATTTTAAATCTTAAATTTCACAATCTCTGCAATATTGATCCCACACCTAGCGCTGGGATGACAAGTATTTTAGGATTCAGATTGGAAATAAAATGGCTCTACCCGTAGTCCTCAGCATCCACGATGCTTATGTCACCTTTGGTGGCAGGCCGCTTTTCGAGCAGCTTTCCTTCTGCATACATGAGGGTGAGAAAATTTGCCTTGTCGGGAAAAACGGCGCAGGCAAAACTACTCTAATGCACATGATAACCGGCACAAAAGATATGGATGGCGGCACGCGCTGGCAGGCAAATGGCACAACTATTGGCTATTTGCAGCAGCAGATAGATGTTTTGCCCGAGCAAAAGGTTTATGATTATATTTTCTCCGGCCTAAAACCTGAAAAACAAAACGATATTTATGCCTATGTGGTGACGATGGTCACTGAGCCATTCGAGCTTGATCCCGAGGCGAAAATGGGAACTCTTTCGGGCGGTCAGGTGCGCCGAGCAAGCCTGGCACGAAGTTTGGTAGAAGAACCTGATATTTTACTCCTTGATGAGCCGACAAACCATCTTGATTTAGGTGCAACTTTGTGGCTGGAAGAATATTTAAAAAATTATAAAGGCGCTCTGCTTTGCATTAGTCACGATAAAACTTTTCTTGCAAATATTTCACAGAAAATTTTCTGGTTGGATAGGGGGGCTATCCGAATTTGTCCGAAGGGTTTTGGCCATTATGATGAGTGGTCGGAAATGCTGCTGGATCAGGAAGAGCGCGAGCTGCGTAACCGTGAGCGATCCTTAGCGATTGAAGTTGAATGGGCAAGCCGTGGGGTGAGGGCCAGACGCAAGCGCAATATGCGCCGTGTTGCCGATATGCAAGCCGAGCGTGAGCGGCTTAAAAAAGATAAAAGCCTGTTTAACAAGGCGATACAAAAAATTGAAATGGAACCTATAACGGATCCTGATGTTTCATCAAAAATTGTGCTCGAATTTTATAAGGTGGGCAAAAGTTTCTTTGATGGCGAAAAAGAAAAGAAAATCCTCAGTGGCTTCAACCTAAGGGTATTGCGAGGTGACCGCATTGGCATACTCGGCAAGAATGGCTCTGGAAAAACAAGTTTCCTGAAATTATTATTGGGTGAATTAGAGCCTGATTCAGGCAAAATAAAACTCGCAAAGAATGTTGAGATTTCTTATTTTGATCAAAAGCGCCGCGACCTTGACGATGATAACACGCTGTGGAGCACACTTTGCCCGGGTGGTGGCGACCATGTTGATGTGTTTGGCAAGCCCCGCCATGTGTGTGGCTATTTAAAAGATTTCATGTTCGACCCTAAAGATGCACGCAACCGCGTAGGTACACTCTCAGGTGGGCAAAAAAATCGCTTGATGTTAGCCAAAGTTTTAGCAAACCCCGGCAGTTTCCTGATTCTGGATGAGCCAACCAATGATTTGGATATGGACACGCTGGATATGTTAGAGGAAGTTCTGTCGCAATATAAAGGCACATTATTTGTGGTGAGCCACGACCGTGATTTCCTAGACCAAACCGTAACCAAAATCCTTGCCTTTGAAGGCGATGCCAATGTTGAGTGCCATATTGGTGGATATAGTGATTATTTGGAAAGTAAGGTGATGGGTGATGGGGAATGGGTGGCGGGTGCTAAGAAAGTAGGAACCAAGAATAGTAAGAAATCTATAACAAATAAACAAGCACAAGATGATATTCCAAAATTAAAAACCCATTCCCTATCACCCATTCCCCAACACCCGCTTACAAAAAAACTTTCCTACAAACTCCAGTTTGAGCTGGAAAACCTGCCAGCGAAAATATCGGAAATCGAAAAAGAACTCGTGCATTTAAATCATGTACTTGCAGATTATGATTTATATATGAACGACCCTAAGTTGTTCGATAAATCCTCACGCCTTCTTGCCCGAAAACAAGAAGAACTTGAAGCCGCTGAACTGCGCTGGCTGGAATTAGAAGAGTTGCGTAATAGCTTGGGCTAATATTTTCCCCATAAAACATGGGATTTTTTCTTATGCGAAAATGGTTTCTTTCTGATAAGCCTACGAACCCCCCTATCGTGTTTAATTTCATATCTTGAAGCCAAGTAAAACATACTAAACATGAATAAGATAAATAACACTCCAATTGCTGATATCATGGTCCGCCTCACTATTTATGTTAATAATGTAGTATCTCATATCAAGAAAATATAGCCTTGATATATATCAATAAGTGGAATTACTATAGATATTTTATTCCCTATGATTTTCAGGCGCAATCTACCCAGAGTTCTATTTTTAGGCACTGTTTGCATAAGTTATTTCATGATTGAATTTTGTATCTTTTTGCCTGTAAATCGAAGAAATTTTTTCCAAATAGTGCCGCTATTAAGAGAAAAATTTATTCAATTTTCGTTCAAAAATATATAAATTCCTCTATAAAAAACTTATGCAAAAAGTGCCTAAAAATGTTTGTTAGAAATTGAGCAATTTTTCTTGCCGGGCAGTGGTTTTTGTTGTATAAATTTCCACAACTTTAAAACTAAATTCCGGTAGTGAAATTGAGCAATAATAACGTCCTTGACCTCCGCGTAAAAAACATCACCATCGAAGATGAAATGCGTACCTCGTACCTTGATTATGCAATGAGCGTGATTGTGAGCCGCGCCATACCAGATGCGTGCGATGGACTCAAACCAGTGCACAGGCGAATATTATTTGCCATGAATGAGTCGGGGTGCGATTGGAACAAGCCTTACCGCAAATCAGCCAGGATTGTCGGTGAAGTGATGGGTAAATACCATCCACATGGCGATGCGGCAATTTACCAGTCGATGGTGAGGATGGCGCAGGATTTCTCCATGCGCCTGCCGCTGATTGACGGCCAGGGAAATTTTGGCTCAATGGATGGGGATGCTGCAGCTGCAATGCGTTATACCGAATCGCGCATGGCAAAAGTTGCCCACTCTCTTCTTGATGATATTGATAAAGATACTGTTGATTTTCAGGATAACTACGATGGCTCGGAAAAAGAGCCGGTAACACTGCCAGCTAAATTCCCCAACCTGCTGGTAAACGGGGCTGGCGGTATTGCCGTGGGTATGGCCACCAACATCCCGCCGCATAATTTGGGTGAAATTATCGATGCAACGCTGGCTTATATTGATAATAATCATGTATCTGATGAAGAATTATTGCA
>Ga0209297_1000680_pt1 | contig 21033 bp, 12 predicted proteins | sample S_130805_MF_Meta_FD_187322 | JGI IMG/M metagenome (GOLD analysis project Ga0209297, IMG submission 187322) | Freshwater microbial communities from Lake Simoncouche, Canada to study carbon cycling - S_130805_MF_MetaG (SPAdes) (version 2) | ecosystem: Environmental > Aquatic > Freshwater > Lake ...
CGTTGACTGCATGGGGGATCCAGGTGAGCGGCTCAGCGATGGGCGCAGGGTATTTCTCCTTAGGCAGCTTGTCGCTGAGGAAGCCGTAGAACTGGTCGTCCTTGACGATGTGGATCGGCGTGCTGGGGATGTACTGTCCCTGCTGGTCGCTGGCGACGACGAGGCCCGTGCGCGCGTTGACGGAAAGGTTGGGCTGGCGGAAGCCGTGGCCGAGCAGGGTGGCCGTCTGTCCGTCGGCGGAGATGCGGAGGATGCTGCCGTTGTGCTTACCGATGGTCGTCGCTTCCTGGCCGCCCTTGCCGATGACGAACTCGCCTTTCGGCGCGAGGCGGATCGTGCTCGGGAATTCACGCATGTCGGCCGTTTGGGCAAAGGCGTTCGAGAAGAGCTCATGGACGTCGGCTTCGCCGTCGCCGTCGGTGTCGCGGAGGCGCCAGATGCCGTTGCGGTCAAAGACGTAGATCTGCTCGTCACGGATGGCACAGGTCATCGGCTCGTGCAGGCCGGAAGCGAAGCGTTTCCAGGTGACCTTGGTGGAGCCTTCCTTGAGGCCACGGGCGAGCCAGACATCGCCGTCGAGCGTGACGACGACCGCCGTGCCGTCCTTGAGGAATTGGATATCGCCCGTGCGGACGGCGCGCTTCCACGGGTTGTCGACGGGCAGGGCGACGTGGTCGATGACGTAGGTGTCCTTGCTGGAACTGAGGGCGACCTTGGTGGTGACCGAAGATTTCCAGCGTCGGGTCGTCGGCCCTGTGGGAATGGCGATCGCGGCGATGCTCGGGGCGGGGTGTTCATCGCAGAGCGAGACGCAGAGCGCGGCCGCAGCGGCGTTGGCCGGAACCTTCACCGCGAAGAAATCATCATCGTGGGCGAGTTCGGCCGGGCCGGTGACCGTGACCCCGGTCTCGATTTCCTGGGAGGGGCCTTGGTGGCGGGCGCCGATAACGAGGAGCAGGTCCTTTGCGTGGGCGGAGAGGGAGAGGTGGCGTTCGATCACGATCTGACCGTCATGCTCGGAGGTCTTCCAAAGTTCGCGGATCGTCGCGTCGGCGACACGGTAGGTCAGGACGACATCTTTTCCGACGAGTTCGACGGATTGGAATTGGCCGAGTGAAGTCGGGAGCGGTCCGCGGCCGACTTCCGAGGGCGAGGGGGCGGGGGAGCGGGGGTCGGTCTGGTCTACCGTGGCGCTGAGCTGCCAGCCAGGGATGATCGCGTGGCCGAGCCAGAGTTTACCTTCAGGCTGAGGGGCGGGGAACTGGCCGCCGAGGGTCTTGCGGCTCGGGTCGAGGTAGGAGCCGGGAGCGAGGGCCTTGTCGCTCACTCCCTTGCCGCGCCAAACGGCGGAGACGCGGAGTAGGTCGGTGTCGAAGCAGGCCCAGCAGTCGTTAGGCAGTTTGAGGATCAGCCCGCGTGGGGTGAGGTTGTTTTTACCGAGTCCGTCCCGACGTGCGTCGAGGATGGACGAGAAGAATGGGAAGTCGGCTTCGACCCAAGGGCCCCAAGGTTGCGGCTGAAACTTAGCCGTCTTTTTCGTCGGTTCCGCCGCGGAGATCGCCAGCATGCAGCAGAGCAGGGAAAGGATAAGCCGGCTAACGTTCATGGGTAGATAAGGGCTAGTCCTGTCCCTGACTGAAAGCAATAACACGCCTACTTGTGAAGAGGAAACCTCAGAGTCCCTGCAACCAGCTGAGGAAGCTGCCTTGCTCCGAAACGAGGATGCGGAGCAGGTCACTCCGTTCGTCCGTCCAAGGGAGGACGCGGGCGGAGAATTCAACCGGTGCGCTGGCGACGTCGTGGAGCAGCGGTTGCTTGAGTAGCTCGGCATTACGCGTCATGATGATCCAGTCGGAGCCGTAGAAGCCGTCGTCCTCGAACGCGGTGTCATTGTCGTCGATTGTGATGGCCGGGAAGCCGATCTTCTCCGCGATGCGGTAGACCACCGGGTGGAGGTCGAGGTAGCGATTGGACACGTGCACGACAATCGCGCCGCCTTTCTTGAGGTGGCGTTGGTAGTTGGCGAAGGCTTCGATCGTAAGCAGGTGGACCGGGATCGCGTCGCTGCTGAAGGCGTCGAGGATGATCACGTCATATTGCTGATCCGTTTCGCCTTCCATGCGGAGTCGCGCGTCGCCCATGACCAGTTCGGTCTTCGCCTTGGAGTCCTTCAGGTAGGTGAAGGTGTTTTTCGCAAGATGCGCCACGTCGTCATTGATCTCGTAGAAGCGGAAGGTGTCACCCTTGCGTCCCCACGCCGCGAGGGTGCCGGAACCGAGGCCGACCGCGCCGACGCGCCGGCCGCCTTCCGGCTTATAGGTGCGGAAGAGGCGACCGATGCCGCTGGTCGAAGTGTAGTAGCTGGTCGGATCCGTGCGGCGTTCGGGGCTCTGGTACTGCAGGCCATGGATCGTCGCGCCGTGCTGGATGGTCAGGTGGTGACGGGTGGGGTCGCCTTTGTCCGCTTCGGTGACCTTGAGGACGCCGTAGAAGCCACGGGTCACGCTGACGGCACCACGGAGCGAGGTCGACGCGACGTCGTAGAGGCCATAGCCGAAGACCGGGATCAGCAGGAGCAGGACGGCCCAGCCCCAGCGGGCCTTGCCGTGCTGGAGCGGGAACGAGGCGTCCTGCCGGAGGACGGCGAGCACGAGCGCCGCCGTGAGGAAGAGCGCGAGGTGCAGTTCGAAGTAGTCCGGGAAGACGAACGGGGCGACCAGCGCGACGAAGAGGCCGCCGACGGCTCCACCGGCGGAGATCGAAAGGTAGTAGCCGGTCAGGCGGCTGGCGCCCGGACGGAGGCGGAAGACTTCGCCGTGGCAGACCATGCAGGCGACGAACATCGTCCCGAGATAGAGCGTGGCGAGCGGCGTGATGTTCGGATGAGATTCCGCCTGGTATAGGTTATACAGCACCATGCCCAGCAGTGCGGCGAGGAGCGGTAGCCAGAAGGCGCGGTGATACCAGCGGGGGCTGTCGAAGCTGATGATGAACGACAGCAGGTAGAGACTGAGCGGCAACACCCATAGGAAGGGCACGACGGCGATGTCCTGGCAGAGCTTGTTGGTGATCGCTAGGAGGAGCATCACGCCGCACGCGGGGAGGGCGAACCAGAGCAACTTGCGGGACACCGACGGGGCTTCCTCGTCCTCGTCCATGACGGCCGATTTCGTGTCCGCTCCGGCGCTATGCCAGACCTTATAGCCGCACCAGCCCGCGAGGCCGGCGTAGAGGGCGAGGCCGACGGACCACCAGTTGGCCTGAGCCTGACGGGCGAGCTGCGGTTCGAGGACGAACGGGTAGACCAGCAGCGCGAGGAGGGAGCCGATATTCGAAAGGGCGTAGAGACGATACGGCGAAACACCTGGGTTGGCCTTGCTGAACCAGGCCTGGAGGAGCGGGCCAGTGGCGGAAAGCACGAGGTAGGGCAGGCCGAGGCAGGCGAGGAGCAGGAGCAGGATGTGTCCGGCCGCGTGGGTGCCGTCAGCAGGCTTCCATTGGTCGCCTGGCGTGATTGGCAGCAGCGCCACTGCTAGCGCCAGGAGGCAGAGGTGCGTGATGACCTGACGCCGAGGCGTCAGGCGGCTGATGCTGAAGTGCGCGTAGGCGTAGCCGCCGAGGAGGAGCACCTGAAAGAAGAGCATGCACGTCGTCCAGACCGCGGGGCCGCCACCGAACCAAGGCAGGATGAAGCGCGCAATCAGCGGCTGGACGAGGAAGAGCAGGCAAGCTCCCCAGAAGATGGTCAGGCTGAAGGCGAACATGGAGGGGGTGCGTGTTTAGAACCCCGCCGTAAGGCGAAGGTTGGGGTAAAGAAGAGCTAGGCCGACGACCCCCTTATGGCAACCCCCATCAGCCCCGCGGACGGATCCGGAGGACGAGCGATTCGTAGCCCAGCGTGCGTTCGTAGGAGGCTTCCTTCTCTACGCGCTCGACGGCCGAGACGATTTCCAGCGAGTCCACGAGCTCGATACATTTCTGGAGCAACGTGCGGAGGATGAGTCGCGCGTGCGGGGCGCCGAGGCAGAGGTGTTCGCCGAAGCCGAACGAGAGGTGCGGGTTCGGCTTACGGTCGATCTTGAACTCGTCGGCCTGCGGGAAGACGGACTCGTCGCGGTTGGCGGAAGCCCAACCGAGCGAGACGCGTCCGCCGGCAGGAACCTGTTCGCCGTGGACGGAAGTCATGACCGGGCAGACGCGGCCAATGTGCGTCAACGGCATGAAGAAGCGGAAGAACTCCTCGCTGGCATGCGTGATGCGCTTTGGGTCTTCGCGGAGATAGGCGAGCGCCTCGGGATTGGCCGCGAGGTGTCCGAGGGCGCAGGCGACCGTGTGGATGATCGTATCGCGGCCGCCGGCGAAGGCGATGTTCGCGTAACCGAGCTTCTCCTGGTGCGTGAGTGGACGGCCTTGGAAGGTGGCCGCGTGCAATGCAGAGAAGAAGTCAGCGCCGGGTTGGGCGGCGGTCGCGGCGAACTTGCCTTCGATGTATTCGTCGAGTCCGGAACTTTTGCTGAGGCCGTCCTGCTTGCGGAAGACGTGTGTGCCCCAGCCAATCCAGAGATCCGCTTCGCTCTCGGGGACATTCAGCAGGTAGGTAAGCGCGCGGGATTGGAGGGGGAGGGCGAAGCCGTGGACGATCTCGGTCTCCGCCTGGGCGAAGGCGGTGCGGAGCATCTTTTCGGTGAGGGCTTCGACCTGCGCGATCATCTCGGCTGACTTCGGACGCTGGAAGAAAGGCTCGGCGATGGCCCGGTAGTCGGCGTGGGACGGAGGGTCGATTTCGAGCGGCAGCTGGCGGACCGAACGGACGGATTCCTCTGAGGGAATCGGCACGCGACATGGGGCGTCGGAGCTATAAGTCTGCCAATCCTTCGCCGCCTTCCGGACATCGGCATGGCGCAGAATCATCGGAATCTGTTCGCCTTGGAATGCGTAACGGGCCACGGGTCCGGCCTCCCGCTTCGCCTTGAAGGGGTCAGACGGCTTGTGGCCGAAGGGACATTTGCCGCCGAACATAAGCTTACTTTTTCTTCGCCTTTTTCTTTCCGCCTTCGGCTCCTGGTGCGGGGAGTACGTGGGCGCGTTCGGCCCAAGCGTGCCAGAGGGCGGCGAGTTCCTTGGCCTTCTCAGGCTGGCTCTTCGCGAGGTTGTGCAGTTCGGTGCGGTCGACCTTCATGTCGTACAATTCCCAGGCGCCGTTGCGGCCCTGGCGGACGAGTTTGAGGTCTCCCTGGCGCACGGCGGCGTTGCCTTCGTGCTCCCAGTAGATCGCCTCGCGTTCGATGGGCTTGTCGGCGAAGGCCGGCACGAGGCTGCGGCCTTCCATCGGTAGAATCGCCTTACCGTTGAATTCCTTCGGATAGGTGGCGCCAGAGACGTCGACCACCGTGGCCATCACGTCAATGAGGTGGCCGGGCTGGCGGCGGAACTCGTCCTTGGCTGCGATACCGGCGGGCCAGTGGGCGATGAGCGGGGTGCTGATGCCGCCTTCATGGTTGAAGTGCTTGTAGAGACGGAAGGGGGTGTTTTGCGCATAGGCCCAACTTTCGCCGGAATACCACTGTGACTTGCCCGTGCTGGGGTCGCCTTCGGTGCGGCCTTTGGCGCCAGCCTCGGCGTTGCCCCCGTTATCGCTCATGAAGAGGATGAGGGTGTTGTCGAGGACGCCGCGCTGCTTCAGGCCAGCGACGAGATCGCCGATGGCCTTGTCCATGTGGTTTACGACGGCGGCGTAGGTGGCCATCAGGTGGTCGAAGCGCTTCTGCTCATCGGCTGGCACATCCTTCCAAGCCTTGACCGCGGCAGGCAGGGGCGAGCTCGCCCACTGCTTGTCGATCAGGCCCATCTCGAGCTGGCGAGCGTAGCGGCGGGCGCGGACCTCTTCCCAGCCGAGCTGATACTTGCCGAGGAATTTCTCGATGTCGGCCTTAGGTGCCTGGAGCGGGAAGTGTGGGGCGTTGTGGCAGAGGTGGAGGTAGAACGGTTTCTTCGCGGCGACGGCTTCGTCGATGAACTTCAGGCCGAAGGTCGTCCAGAGGTCGGTGGTGTACCAGTCTTTCGGCAGACGTGGGTCATCGTTGGCAATCTGTTCGCCGTTGAGAAAGAGTTCCGCGCGCGGTGCGTCGGCGAAGTAGAAGCCGCCAGCGGCGGCGTTGAGGCTACGATCGAAGCCGCGGGATTTCGGCGTGACGCCTTGGTTCTGGCCGACGTGCCACTTGCCGCTCATCGCGGTGAAGTAGCCGGCGGGCTTGAGTACCTCGGCCATCGTCACGCAGCTGTCATTGAGGCGGCCGACGTAGCCCGGGAGTTTCTGATCCTCGACCATGTGGCCGACGCCGGCCTGGTGCGAATAGACGCCGGTGAGCAGGGCGGCGCGGGTCGGGCAGCAGCGCGCAGTATTGTAGAACTGCGTGAAGCGCAGGCCGTTCTTGGCGAGCGCGTCGAGGTTGGGCGTGGGGATCTCGCTGCCGTAGCAGCCGATATCAGAGAAGCCCATGTCGTCGACAAGGATGACGACGATATTGGGCTTGGGGGCGGCGGACGCTCCTGCCCCGAAGGCGAGGAGAGCCAGAAGGAGGTGGAGCGTTTTCATGTAAGGTTATTTAGAGTCTTCCTTCGCGGCCTTGGCGGACTTCTTCGTCGGCGGGCGGAGTTCGTCGGACGTCCAAGAATTTGGGTGATCCGCGAACTGCTTGCGGATACCCGCGACGAATTTGGCGTCGATCGGAGCTCCGTTATGCTCCCACTCGCGGCGGACGTAGGTGAGGACGCCGGCGATGTCTTCGTCGCTCAGCATGCCCATTGGCGGCATCGTGAGGTCCCAGGTGCGGTTGCCGACCTTGACCGGGCCGCCGAGGCCGTTGAGGACGATACGGGCGGTCACGTCGGGCTTACCGAGGACCCAGTCGCTGTCGACGAGGGGCGGCGCAAGGCCGTCGAGGCCATAGCCGTGCGGCTGGTGGCAGGCCGCGCAAAGGTTGGTGAAGGTGACCTTACCCTTTTCGAAGAGCGCTTGTTGGGCCTTCGTGAGGGCGATGACCTTGGGCGGGGCAGGGGCGCCGGGCTTGCCCACCCAGGCGAGGCGTACCGCGACGCTCTCGAGATTCTTGAGGACGTTGGCTTCGGTGACCGCCTTCTTCAGCTTGGCGAGCGATGTCGGTTCGGCATTGAGCCAGATCGTCTTGAGCGGCACGGCCTTCTTCGTCTTCGGGTCGCGGATGGATTGGTCGAGGCCACGGAGGATGGCGGCACGAAGGTGGCGGTCGCCAAGGTTCGCGGCGATTTCTAGCATGCCTTCGAACGGACCGGCCTTGCTGGCTTGGGAGATGAGGGTGGCGAAACCGTCGAGGACCGGACCGGTCTGCTTGAGGTTGGCATCGGTGCCGAGCGCGGCGACGGCCTTGGCGAGGGCGACTTCACGCCCGCGCGCGCCGGTGAGCGCGCCTTCGCGGACGAGCGCGTTATCGCCGTGGGCGGCGAGCAGTTCGGCGAGCGCCTTGTCGGCGTCGGGCAGGTTCGCGCCGGAAAGACGAATCGCTAGGTGGGCAAGCACCAGGACTTCCTTCTCGCCCTTGAGCGCGCAGAGTTCGGCCAGCATCTCGGCCGGGGCGATGCGGATGGCGGCGGCACGGACCTGAGCGTCGGAATCCTTAAGGGCGAGACGGACGTCTTCAGCGCGGGCGGCGGCGAGGCCATCGAGCGACCAGAGGGCGTGCAGGCGGGCGGTGGCGGGGGCCTTGACGTCGGCGAGCAGGCCACGCAGCGGGGTAGCGGCGGCGACGTCGGCGGATTCGACCAGCAGGCGCTGGGCGGTATCGCGCACCCAGCCGTTGGGGTGGGTCAGGAGCTTTACGCGAGCGGCAACGTCGACCGGGATCTTCGTGGCCTTGGGTGCGGCTTGGTCGTCGCGGACGATGCGCCAGATGCGGCCGCCGGAGACCGGGAGTTCAAGCTTACGTGCCTTGATGTTGGCGATGAGGTAGTGCGTGAGGAAGGCCGGGTGCTGGAGCATGCCGCGGTAGAGGTCGACAACGTACAGGGCGCCATCGGGGCCGTTGGCCATCATCACCGGGCGGAAGCGTTCGTCGGTCGAGGTGAGGAATTCCTTTTCTTCGTAAGCGTTGGCGCCCGTGAGCAGGCCGTCCTTCTCCGTGATCGTGATACGCTTCACCAGATTGGAGGAAGGCTCCGGGATGAAGGCGTTGCCGCGGAATTCGGCGGGGAAGGCGTCGCCGCGGTAGATAGCGGCGCCGCAGGTGGAGGTGGCATTGGCGAGCGTGCCGTCGGCGCGGAGCGTCTTGGCATCGTAGCCGCGGTTCACGCCGGGGGTTGGGTGGGAAGGGTAGACCGACTGTTCCTTGATCACCTTGTTGTTAATGCCGAGCGCGTCGCGGAGGAGTGGATTACGCGCGTAGGCCGCGGCTGGGAGGAGGTCGGCACGGAGCAGATCCGAGTTGTAGTTGTAGAACAGGCGGCCGGCATCGTCCTGGGTGAGACCCCACTGGCCGCGACCGAGCCCCGGGCCTTTTAGCCAGGCGCCGTTGGTGAGCTTGAGGCTCGTGCCGTAGTTGGCGGCGTAGACGCGGTTATCCAGCGCCCACGTCGGCGTGTTGGCCATGTGCTCGGGCTGGCCGCCCAGCGTGCCGAAATCGGACGCGATCAGGACCTTCTCGTCGGCCACGCCGGTGCCCTTGGTGTCGCGACAAAAGAAAAGGTTCGGCGGTTCGGCGATGAAGGCGCCGCCTTTGACCGCCATCACGCTTCGCGGCATGACGAGGTTGTCGAGGAAGGCCGAGGCCTTATCCATGCGGCCGTCGCCATCGGTATCGGTGAGCAGCGAGACGCGGCTGGTCGGGTCCTTCTCCGTGGTGCCTTCGAGGTCGCGCATGTAGCTGCGCATCTCGACGACGAACATCCGGCCTTGGTCGTCGAAGCTGATGGCCACCGGCGACTCGATCATCGGTTCGCTGGCGACGAGCTCGATGCGGAAGCCGGGAGGGAGCTTGAAGGTCTTCAGCTCCTCTTCGGGGGAGAGGGGCGCCGGGGCGGGTAGGGTGAATTTAAGGGTGACCTCTGCCGGGCCAGCGTTGCCCTTGTTGAGGGCGAAGGCGGACGTCGCTCCGACGAGCAGAACTAGGGCGGCAAGAGGGGTCTTCATGCTGGTTTTTAAGACAGTCCAAACTTCAGGGGGTTGCAAGGCGAACCCCCCGTTTTCCCCCTAGATGAAGTCGAGCCCGATGGCTTACTTCTTGCCCTTGGGGGCGGCAGCGGCGGGGATCGGCCAGTCGTCGGTCCGGAAGGGGGAGGCGGGTAGGCCAGCGCCGTTGGCGAGGCTGTATTCCGGCCAATCCTTCCAGGCGTAGCGGACCGCAGCGGGCTGGGCGACCTCGGCACTGCTGACGACGACCGTCTCGCCGACGATCTTGGCCTCAGCGGCCTTCCACTGCTTGTCTACGCCGGCGACCTGGAAGCCAGTGAGGGCGGCGCCGTTCATGGACTTCAGTCCGCCGTTCGTGTGCTTAAAGGAAACCGTAATCGCGTTGCCGCTGATGGCGGAGCCGGCGGGGAGCGGGCCGCTGATGGCGGGGACGTTCTTACCGTAGACCGTGCCGAGAGCCCAGAAGGAGAGACGCTTGCCGACATCCTGTTTGTTCTTCGGGTGAATGTCCTTGGCGTCGCCGAGGTCGATCGTGATGGCCATGCCGGTCTTGGGGAGTTCGAGCGTCTTCATCATCGACTCGCGGACGCGCGGCCAGCCTTCGCCGGGTGCGGTGTAGTTCGGCAGCTGCACCCAGGCAAACGGCACTTCGTCGTTCCAGAGGGTACGCCAGCTCGTGACGAGCTGGGAGAGCTGCTTGTGGTAGAGTCCGCCGTTGCCGGCGTTACCTTCACCTTGGTACCAGAGCATGCCGCGGAGCGTGTAGGGCACGAGGTTGACGACCTTACCGTTGTAGAGGCCGGCGGGACCGCCCTTGAACTTGCGCATCGCTAGCGGGTCGCGAGGAGCAGGGGTGACGAAGGGGGTGCCGTTAGCCTTGGCCTTGGCGACGGCGGCCTTCCAGATGGCCGTCTGCTTCTGGAATAGCTCGGGTGCCTTGGCTTCGTCGAAGGCGAGATAGCTCTTCATCTGCGCATCGAAGTTAGCTTTGGTTTCCGGATCGGAAGACTGCGCCTCGGCGGAGACCCAGGATTCGATGGGCGTACCGCCGACCGAGGTGTTGATCAGTCCGACCGGGACGCCGACTTCCTGATGGATTTCGCGACCGAAGAAATAGAGGATGGCCGAGAAGCCGCCGACGTTCTCGGGCGTGCAGGCCAGCCAAAGGCCTTTGCCTTCGGCGGCAGGGCTCGCAGAGTGGGTCGACGTTTCCTGATAGTGGCGAATGAGCGGATACTTGGCCGCGACTTTCTCGGCATCGAAATTATCCGCGCGTTGCACGGTCATCGCCATGTTCGACTGGCCAGAGCCGAGCCAGACTTCGCCCACGAGGACATCTTTAACCTCGAGCTTATGTCCGTCCTTGCCTGAGACGACGAGTGTGCGCGGTTCGGCGGAGGCCTTCAGGGCGTCGAGCTTAAGCGTCCACTTTCCGTCCGCGTCGGCGGTGGCGGTCTTCGACTGGCCAGCGAAGGCGACGGTCACGGATTCACCCGCATCGGCCCAGCCCCAGACGGCCACAGGCTTCTCGCGCTGGAGGACCATGTGGTCGGAGATCGGCGCAGCCAGGCGGAAGCCGGCGGCGAAGAGGGAGGAGCAGCCGGCCAGGACGGTCAGTAGCAGGGTCAGGAAGCGGGGGGTACGCATACCTTTCAAACAGCGAAAATCTCTGAAGGTTGCGAGCAATTAGCAGGGCTGGGTTCGCGGTTGCGACCGTCGACCTGCCGTCTAACTTAGGCCCCTGGTGCGCCCCTTCGCCTTCATTTACTTTCTTTTGGTCTCCACCCTTTGGGCCGCCGAGGCCCCGCAGCCGTTATTGGTTCCCGGCGAGGGCCTTGCCGCATGGAAGGAAAAGAGGGTAGGGTTGATCGCTCGCTGGGAGCAGGCGCTTGGTCTGCCGACTCGGTCCAGTCACATGGAGGTCCATCAGGTCGAGGTCTTAGAAGTGTTTTTAACGCCTGAGTTCAAGGGCACGATATTGCGCCAGCGAACTGGGCCGGAGTCTTGGCAGCGCATCCTGCTCATGGAGCCAGTGAAGTTGAAGGGTCGGACGGCGGGCGTGGTGGTGCCGTTCTACGATCCCGATCGGATGTGCGGTTACGATCTCAAGACGAAGGCGAAACTCGGACCAGAACGGAACACGGCTTTCTTTGGGTTGCACCTGGTTCAGCAGGGTTACGTTGTCGCTGCGGTCGAGGCCTATCCGTTCAACGTGCTCACGCCGACCGAGCAGGCTGCGACCAAGGGCGGTATGGGTGTCTGGCGCGACGCCGCCGCGAAACTCGCGAAGCAGCATCCGCAGTGGACCGGCATGGGTAAGCTGACCCATGACACCCGGCTCGCGGCTGATGCTTTGCGCGGTCATGAAGGTGTCGACCCGACTCGCATCGCAGTCATGGGTCATTCGCTCGGAGGTAAGATGGCTTTCTATGCGGGCTGTCTGGATCCGCGGTTCAAGGCCGTCATCGCGAGCGATTTCGGTATCGCGTGGGATTCGACCAACTGGGGTGACGCGTGGTATTTCGGTTCCAAGCTCAAGGCGATGCGGGCCGACGGGCTCTCGCATGAGCAGTTACTCGCCTGCGCTGCGCCGACGTCCTTCTTCCTGATTGCGGGGCAATACGACAGCCAGGCCGCCAGCTGGCCGTATCTCGCCGAGGCACGTAAGGTGCACGCGCTTTACGGCATGAATGACGCCGTTGAGATGTTCGATCATCACACCGGCCACCAGCCTTCCTGGGATGCCCTGAAGTCGGCTTATCTCTGGCTCGCTCAGAAGATGGAGATGCCTCGCCCTGACTTTACGTATCTTGACGCCCTGGCCCGCGAGCAGGCCAAGGCCGGCAAGTAGGCCTTACTTCTTTTTCTTCTTCGCGCCGCCTTGCGGCGGATTGGCGCCGAGCGTCGGACCGTTGTCAGCCGGCATCGAGCGTTGCCAGATTAGTACGGCGGCAATCAGGCTTTCGGTGACGGCGGTCTCTTGGGCGGCGAGGTTGTTCGTCTCACCTAGGTCCTTCGAGAGGTCGTACAGTAACGGTTTGGAGCCATCATATTCGCAGAGTAGTTTCCAATCGCCTAAGCGGACAGCGAGGTCGGGCTGCGGAACCGCCAGGGCGGGTAGCCAGACTTTTCGTTCCGGGGGTCGACGCCAACAGATCGCGCCTGGATGCGATGCGGGGGCGCGTCCGAGTAGCGTTGACGATAGGTTCGCGCCATCGAGCCCCACGGGCGACTTCGTCCCGGCGAGATGGGCCAGGGAGGGAGCGAGGTCCATCGCGGCGAAGACCGAAGCAGCGTCGAGCGTGCCGACCTTGGACTTCTCCATGAGGCCCGGCGCCCAGACCACGAGCGAGGAGCGGATGCCACCTTCGAAGAGCTGAGATTTCTTGCCGCGGAACGGTCCGGCGCTGCCGGCGCCCGGTTCGGGTCCATTGTCGGAGCAGATCACGAAGATCGTGTTATCGCGTAAGGCGGCGTCAGAGCGGATCCGCTCGAAGAGACGGCCGAGCTGTCGGTCCATCTCCTCGAGGACGGCGAGGTAGATCTGATGTTTCTCCGGCGACCATTTCTCGAGCGGAGGGAAGTAGGGGCTGTGGACGTCGTCGGGCCAGACATCGACATAGAACGGCTGCTTCTTGGCCGCGGCCTGATCGATGAACTTCAGGGCCGCATCGGTATAGCCGGTCGTGATCTCGGTACGGTTCATCCAAGTGACCGGTCCGCCGAGACGTTCGGCATCGACCCAGATCTTCTTTGGCTCCTTGTCCCCTGGCTTCAGCGTCAGCGGGAGCAGTTTCGGTCCCATTCCTTCGAAGTTGGTCAGGGAGGTGTCGTAGCCGTAGGCCGTGATCGCGGGGGCGTCGTCGACATCGCGTTGGCCGCCGAGGTGCCATTTGCCAAAATGCCCGGTCGCGTAGCCGACGTCCTTGAGCGTGCGAGCGAGCGTCGGGGCTTTGGGATCGAGCCACTGGGCGTTGCCGCGACGGGTATTCTCGGCGCGGTTATCGAGAAAGGAATTAATCCGCCAGCGCTGCGGGTATTGACCCGTCACGAAGGCACAGCGGGAAGGCGAGCAGATCGGCGAGTTGACGTAGAACTGGGAGAAGCGGAGTCCTTCGGCTGCCATCCGATCGATATTCGGCGTCTTCGCCTCCTTGTTGCCAAAGCACGAAAAGTCTCCCCAGCCCATGTCGTCGATGAGGAGGAAGACGATGTTCGGACGCAATTGGTCGGACCACAGCGGCGCGACTAGGCCGAGGAGGAGGAAGCTTAGGAAGGAAAGGCGCACGGTTCAGCGACTGCCGCCCTTGGCCTCAATTTCCGCCAGCAGCTTCGCCATCTTGGCGACGACCTCAGGGTTTTGATCGGCGACATTGGTCGTCTCGCTGAGGTCTTTGCTCAGGTCATAGAGTTCTGGTTTTTTGGTGCCCTTGGCCTTCGCCTTTTCTTGATTCTTCTTGCCGGCACCGGGGCCAACGACGAGGTACTTCCAGTCACCCGAGCGGAGGGCAAGGACGTTGCCATGTTCGACCAGGGTCGTCCGGCCGGCTTTACCTTCCGTCAAAGCGGCCAGGATATCCTGGCTATCAGGCGCATCTTTTTCGGCCAATTTCTGCTGGGTGAGGCTCGCGAGTGTCGAGAGCATGTCGACGTGCGAAATGAGGGCGCCAGATGTTCCGGGCTGGATATGTCCCGGCCAGCGAGCGATGAAGGGCACACGGGTTCCGCCTTCGTAGGCCGAGCCCTTGTTGCCGCGGAGCACGCCGTTATGGGCGTGACCGTTATTAGTCTTCACGTCGCCACTGTTAACGCTGTCGGTAGGGCCGTTGGTATCGAGCACGCCGCCGTTATCGCTGGTGACGATCACCAAGGTGTTGTCCGTGAGCTTGAGACGGTCGAGTGCGTCGAGGACGCGGCCGAGCGTCCAGTCGAAGGAGTGAACAGAGTCTCCGCGAATGCCGGCTTCGCTGGTGCCGCGGAAGCGTGAATTTGGGACGCGGGGCACATGGATGTCATGCGTAGCGAGATACAGGAAGAACGGTTTGGATTTATTATCCTCGATGAACTTTATGCTCTTTTCGGCCAGTACGTCGGCGATCATGTCATCCTTCCAAAGCGCGGCTTTGCCTCCGAGTTGTTCGCCGATGCGGGGGATGCCACTGACGAAGGAGCGCGGCTCGCCGCGTTGGACGGTGTAGTCGAGCTTGATAGGGTCTGCTGGGTCGAGGTTTACGACGCGATGATTCTCCACCCAGACGCAAGGAGTGCGGTCGCCGGTGGCGGGGATGACCCAGGCGTAGTCGAAGCCTACTTCCAGCGGTCCGGGTTTGATTTCCGTGTTATAGTCCGTCGGGGTCTTACCCAGCCCGAGGTGCCATTTGCCGATGACCGCCGTCGAGTAGCCGGAGCGCTTAAGTAGGGAGGGGACGGTGGTCCGGCCCGGTTCGATGATCAGGCCAGCGATGCCGGGGAGGATGCCCGTGCCCTGTTTGCGAAAGGCATATTCCCCTGTCATGAAGGCGTAGCGGGTCGGCGTGCAGACGGCGGAGGGGGCATGGGCGTCGGTGAAGCGCAGGCCTTGCGCGGCCAGCTTGTCAGCGTTCGGTGTGCGGATCTTCGTCGCTCCATAGCAGCCGAAGTCTCCGTAGCCGATGTCGTCGGCGAGGATGAAGATTACATTGGGCTTAGTCTCGGCCGCTGCGAGCGAGGCGCAGAGGCTGGCTAAGATGAGGCTAAGGGAGGATTTCATCGGATTCACTTTTTGGAAATAACGGCTCCTGAGGGCACGGCGTCCTTGAGGAGTTCGGCCAAGCGGGTGCGCATGGCCTTGACGCGGTCAGGCTGAGCGGCGGCGAGGTTCTTGGTTTCGGAGGGGTCTTCAGCGAGATTGTAGAGTGCGACGGGCTCATACTTTCCGGCGGCAGCTTTGCCTTTCTTCTTCGCTTTGGCTGCGCCGTCGTCTTCACCCCCGTCGGCATCTGCGTTGCCGCTCACCATCAGCTTCCAGTCACCCATGCGGACCGCAGCGCGGGCCGGGCCTTGGGTCGAGACGGAGAGGATCGCGTCGTGCGGAGAGGCGGCGCCTTTTGTCAGCATCGGCCAGACATCCAGGCCGTCGATCGGTAGTTTCTGTTCGAGGGAGCCGCCGGCGAGCTTGATGAGCGTCGGATACCAGTCGACCATGTGCATCGGCTGGGTGACGTGTTTGTCCGCCGGGATGTGGCCGGGCCAGGTGGCGAACGCCGCGGCGCGGGTGCCGCCTTCGTAAATTGTGCCCTTGTAGTCGCGGAAGGGTGTGTTGTCGCCAGGAGGCGGGCCGCCGTTGTCGCTCGAGAAGACGATGAGCGTGTTCTCAAGCATGCCGGCCTTCTTGAGCGACTCTTCGATCTGGGCGATGGCTTCGTCGACGGCGGCGAGCATGCCGGCGAGTTTCTGGCGGTTGCCTTTGAGCGCGCCGTAGGGCTTGAGGTAGCTGTCAGGGACCTGGAAGGGGCTGTGCACGCCGTTGAAGGGCAGATAGAGGAAGAGGGGTTTCGATTTGTCGCCGGACTCGATGACCTTGCAGGCTTCCTTGGTGATGAGGTGCGTGGTATAACCTTCCTCCTTGAGCGGCTCGCCGTTGCGATACCAGTCGAGCTTGTTCATCCGCTCATGCGTGTAGTAGTCGAGCATCCCGAAGAAGTGACCATACTGGTGGTCGAAACCGCGGGCGTTCGGCTGGTAGGCCTTCTCGAATTCGCCCAAGTGCCACTTGCCGGTGAGCGCGGTGCGATATCCGGCGGCGCGCAAGGCGTCGGCCAGCGTGCGTTCGGCGAGCGGAAGGCCCCAAGGCGCCCCCGGCGAGACGATGGTGTAGACGCCGGTATGCGTCGGGTAGCGTCCCGTTAGTAGGGTGGAGCGGGTCGGTGAGCAAACCGGCTGGACGTAATGGCTGTCGATGATCGTCCCGCTCTTGGCGAGCCGGTCGATGTTCGGCGTCTTGATTTCCTTGCCGCCATTAAAGCCGCAGTCGGCGTAACCCAGGTCATCAATCAGCAGGAAGACGATGTTCGGTTGGCTGGCTGCGTGGGCGTATAGGCTGAAGCAAAGCCAAGAAATGAACAGGGCGTAACGCATGGGGTAGGTGAGACTTACCCTCTGCGTTCCGAGTTGTCAAAAGGCTTAACGCCAGAGCGGTTCGGCCTGCGTCTTGCTCCAGGCTTCCCATTGCTCGACTAAGGTCTTGGTCAGCTCCTGGTGGCTTGCGGAGACCTCCTTCTTTTCGGAAGGGTCTGCTTCTAGGTCGTAGAGTTCCCAGCGGGGGCCTCCCCGGAATAGTTTCCACTTCCCGGATCGCAGGGCGCCGCTCTTGCCCACGCGCCAGTAGAGCGTCTCACGGAGCGGCCCGGCGGCAGGATTCTCGAGCAGGTTGCGAAGGTCTTTGCCGTCGGCATCGGCTGGAGTCGCCACGCCGGCGGCGGCGAGGGCCATCACGGTGAGGTCGGTGGCGATGACAGGAGTCTTGATGACCGTTCCGGGCTTCGTTACGCCCGGCCAGGTGATCGCATAGGGCACGCGGATACCGCCTTCGAGCAGCTGACCTTTTTCGCCGCGGAGAGGATGGTTGCTGGAGGTAAGTTCGCGTGTCGGGCCACCGTTATCGCTGAGGAAGACGATGATCGTGTTCTCGGTCTGGCCGTTGGCGTCGAGCTTGGCCATGAGTTTGCCCACGGATTCGTCGAGGTGCGTGAGCATCGCGGCGAAGATGCGTCGGTGCACGTCGGGGATGTCCTTGAAGCGCGCCATGTGGACGTCGGTTCCCTGCATCGGGCTATGGACGGCGTTATAGGCGAGATAGAGGAAGAAAGGTTTCTCCTTCGAGCGGTCGAAGAAATCCATCGCCTCTCTTGTGAACGCATCGGTCAGATTGCTCGGTTCATTTACGATCTTATCGCCGCGAAGGATGGGGTTATCCTTGTTGTATTCCGGTTCGTCGGACTTCAGGTGGTCGCTCTGGATCAGGCGGCCATCCGGAGAGGTCCATCGACCCATGGCGCCGTCGGGCAGGTTCTTCCGACGTAGCCAGGTGGTATTGCCCTTGCCGGGTTCTGGTTCGAAGTAGTGGCCTTCGTGGAGGAATCCGAAGAACTCGTCAAAGCCTCGCTGCTGCGGGTGGAAGGGCGTGGTCCCGCCTAGGTGCCATTTCCCGACGAGGCCCGTCCGGTAGCCTGCTGAACGCAGACGATCGGCGACGGTCTGGATGCCAACGGGTAGGCCGATGCCGGGTTGTAGGTTCTTGCTGCCAATCGGGTTGAACTCGAAACCGAAGCTCGTCTGATAACGCCCAGTCATCAGCGCGGCGCGAGAAGCGGCGCAGAAAGGAGCCGTGACATAACCATCCGTGAAGCGCGCGCCCTTGGCGATGAGCCGGTCTATGTTCGGCGTCGGGATGTCTTTACCGCCATAGCAACCCAGCTCGCCGTAGCCGAGGTCGTCCGCGACGATGAATAGCACGTTGGGCTTCTTCGTTTCCGCCGCCAGCAGCGAAGTCAGCGCCGAGACCAATAATGCGAGGAGGACGAGTGGCTTCATCGGGATGATGCGTCTGATTATCGAAGGCCATTTCCGGTTGGCTAGGCGTAACTTATCCGGAGGTGCTTCATTATCCGTCAAATAAGGTAAACGACTTGGGCCTACTTCTTTCGAGCCGGACCGATTTCGAGGACTTTAATTTTGTGTTCAGCGAGAACGGACAATTCTGCGAGATCCAGGAACCCGTCCTTGTTGGTGTCGGCGCTTTTGAAGTGTTGTTCAGTGTGCGCGCCCATCTTGGAGATGGGTCGGAACTCTTTCAGGTCGAGCTTGGTATCTTTATTCGAATCCAGCCGACTGAAGCAGGCTTCGGTTCCTTCGCTGAGGAGGGCGAACCACGTCTGGCGACTGAGCGCGCCCGCGAGTTCAGAGCTATCGATGAAGCCATCTTTATTAAGGTCTGCCTCTTTGAAGTGTTCTTCACCATGATGGAGCGCCTGCACGTCCAGGGTCTTGAACTCGGCGAGCGAAAGTTTGCCGTCTTTATCCTTATCTGCCGCCGTCATGACCCGCTGCAGGAGGGTGAGTTTAGCCTGATTGGCTTCGGCAGGTTTCTTGTCCGCCGTCGCTGGAATATCGGCTGCTTGGAGGAGGCACGTCAGAATGAGTGCAACGGTTATGGGCAGGGGTCGTCTCATTGGGCAGCCTTGGGGTCGGGATAGGGCTTCTTGTATCTTGAACCCCGCCTGCCCTTGGAAGTTAGGAGTTAAGGGGACGCTTGCGCTTAAATCCAAGCAAGGGGAGGCTCAGCGCTTCGCCGGTAGCCACTGCACGGCGTCGACGATCACGTGGCCGTCGGTGCCGGTATTGGAGATCTCGACCCAGCCGTCCTTGCCGGCGGCGAACTCGAAGGTGCCCACGACATGGAAGAGCCCGTCGCTCGGCTTGAGCTTCTGATTCACGAGGACCTTGGTCTCCCCTTGGGCGTGATGGATGGTCACCGGAACGTTCGTGGCGCGGTTGCCGTTGAGGCTGTAGGAGATTGCGACGCGGTAGGAGCCGGTTGCAGGCAGGGCGGGGGTGAAGCGGGCGGTCATGGCGCCTTTCTCTGTGTTGCCGTCGTGGCGGTAACCGTCACTGACGTAGTTACCCGAGACATGCCCGGTCTGCTCGAAGCCCTTGAGCGTGGCTTCGCTGTCGTCCACGACGATACCAGCGAGCTTGGATTTATCGAGTCCGTGGCCACCGCCCGCTGCGGCGGTCGTCACGAAGTCGAGCATCTGGCCATTGGCGAGTAGGCGTTCCTTCAGGGCGCCGTAATCGATGGCTTGCACAGAGGTGCCGCCTTCGATGGCGAGCCCGGCAGCGGTGGCGGCGGATTGGCCGAGGACCATGAAGACGGGCTCCATGCGGATGGAACCGTAGGCGATATGGCTGGCGCTCATGCAGACGGGCACGAGGAGGTTGGTGCATTCTGAGGCCTTGGGACGGAGGCTGCGGTAGCTGACCGGGTAGGGCTTGGTGCCGATTTGGACGTCACCTTCGTTGCGGACGAAGCCTGCTTTGGTCACGAAGCGCTGGATATGGTGTGAGTCCATGTTGTAGGCGCCCATCCCGACGGAGTCTTCGACCACTTCGACGCGGCGGCAGTTCTTCTCGGACATCACGTAGTCGGCGATCATGCGGCGGGCTTCGCGGACGTAGAGTTGGCGGGGCCAGTTACCGTGGTCGTTGAACTCGTCCTTGGCCAGCCCGAGCTTCTGAAAGGCGAGGCGCATCTTTTCCGGCACGCGTGGGTGGTAAGCGTAGGTCCACATCAGGCCCTTCTGCCAGTCCTCGTGGGCCTGCCAGATCTTGGCGCGGGTAGCGTAGTCGGCCTCGGCGTAATCCCAGTTCTGGCCGATGAAGTCGGTGCTGATGGCGAAGTTGTTGTTCGTGTCCGTCTTGCGGTTGGGCATCTGCGTGGGGGCCCAGGAATTACGGTCCTCGCCGGCCTCAACGTTACGGAGGGCGAGTTCATACCAGCGTTCGTCGTAGTTGGCCGGCTTCTCCCAGTCGCGGCGGTTTTCCGGGACGTCGGTCGTGCACATGCGGAAGTTATAGGCCTGGACCTTGCGGTCGCCGGCGCCGTCAGGGCCGGGGATGTCCTTTTCGATACCAGGCAGCAGGCCGCTAGCGGGGTCGCCTTTCTTCACGTAGGGGTCGACCTCGACCTTGAACTGGTGAGATTTCGCACCGCCGACCTGGATGCCATTGATGGTCTCGCCGTAGGTGGCGTTGGCTTCGCGGCCGACGTGATAGCTGACGCCGGCCTTGGCCATGAGGTCGCCTTCGTAGGTGGCGTCGATGAACATCTTGCCGGTGAACTCGCGGCCACTCTCCATGACAATCTTCACGATGCGGGTGCCGTCCTTGACCACGCCCTTCTTGAGGTCGAGTCGTTCGCCGTAGACCACGGTCACCTTATCGCCGGCGGCCTTGAGCATCTGGTCGTAGACCGCGGTGGCCACGTGCGGCTCAAAGGTCCACATCGTGCCTTCGTCGGCCGCGTTGCCGTGAGGGCGCTTGGAGAAGTAGGCCTCGCGGGTCTGGTGGACCCACTTGGCATCCTCGGAATAATATTTCGCGACGGCCGTGTAGAATTCACGGGAGATCCCGCCGATGGCCTTCTTGTTGCCGATGTCGGTGGCGCCGAGGCCGCCGGTGGTCAGGCCACCGAGGAACTTGGTCGGCTCGATGAGTACCGCTGTGCGGCCTTCGCGGGCCGCCTGGATGGCCGCGGTGATGCCTCCGGAGGTGCCGCCGTAGATGACGATATCCTGGGCGGGGAGGGCGGCGGTGAGGCCGATCAGGGACAGCAGCAGGGGGCGCATGGGGATGCACCGATGTCAGCAGGTCCAGTCAGCCCTGCAATCCCGTTCGTCAGGCCCGCAGGCCGCGCAGGGTGCCGGTGCTGGTGGCGAACTTATCGGTCTCGACCCCGAGATTCTGGAGCATGCTCACGTAGAGATTAGCCAGTGGGGTGTTGTTGACGGTATCGAAGGCGAGATGCTGGCCGTGACGGAAGCCGCCACCGGCGAGGATGAGCGGCAGGTTCTGGTTGCTGTGCGAGTTGGCGTTGCCGAGGCAGCTGCCGTAGAGGATCTGGGTGCGGTCGAGGAGGTTGCCGCCGGTTTCGCGGGTATCGCGGAAGGTCGCGAGCATCTCGCCGAACACGGCCAGCTGGGCTTCCTCGATCTTGCGGAGCTCGGCGATCTTGTCGGGCTCGTTGCCGTGGTGGGTGAGGCCGTGGGTCTCGTTCTTGACGCCGGGGACATGCGGCACGACGGAGAAGGTGCTGAGCGAAAGCGTGACCACACGGG
>Ga0209297_1000681_pt1 | contig 21016 bp, 22 predicted proteins | sample S_130805_MF_Meta_FD_187322 | JGI IMG/M metagenome (GOLD analysis project Ga0209297, IMG submission 187322) | Freshwater microbial communities from Lake Simoncouche, Canada to study carbon cycling - S_130805_MF_MetaG (SPAdes) (version 2) | ecosystem: Environmental > Aquatic > Freshwater > Lake ...
TTGCAAAGAGCATCCCAAAGAGACAGAGAAATATAGATATTGACCATGAAGCTACATTCAACTCTGACTGAAACAAATTCTGCGCATCCGCCATTGGTTTTAATTCATGGACTTGGTTCGGCGGCAACTGCCTTTAAGCCAATTGTTTCTGCGCTCTCAAACTCCTTTCGCGTTATCACTATTGATTTACCGGGACATGGTGAAAGCCCTTATAAGTCTGGCCAGAAAATGGAGCCAAAGGCGTTAGGTAACCAAGTATTTGAAAGCATTAGCAATGAGTATGGGCTCGATAGTTTTCACATCGTCGGTAACTCACTGGGTGGCTGGATCGCACTTGAAATGGCGGCCGATCAGCCAGATCGCATATTGAGTCTTACCGGACTTGCACCTGCAGGATTATGGTTACAGCCGGCTTCTGGACGATTGCCCAGTGAGGCCCGCTCGTATTATTTAGCTAAAGCTCTAAAGCCACTCATAAAGGTTGGCCTGAAGTCGAAGGTGTTGCGCTCGATTGGATTTTCAAGGGTGAGTCCTAAGTGGCAAGAGCTCAGTTATGAAACCTGTTTTGATGCAAGCTATGCAATGGCAAACTGTGCTGGATATTTTCCAGCCTGGGATGGAATGCTCACCCGACGCTTCGAAGCAAACGTTCCTGAATCTGTGCCGGTAACTATTCTCTTTGGCGATAGCGATAACACGTTGCCGTACCCAGTCTCGCAGGAGCGCTCATTAGCACCCGCGCATGCTGCATGGTTAGTGCTTGATAACTGTGGTCATGCTCCTATGTGGGATCAACCAGAATTGGTCGTAAAGATCATCAAGCAAACTGTCGCTAGTTAGATAGATCGTCGCGCATCTACGAAGGCATCAACGCACTGCCTAATTTCACTCTCAGTATGACTTGCCGATAGTTGAATCCGGATGCGAGCCTTGCCCATTGGAACTACTGGATATGAAAATGCCACCGCATAGATTCCACGATCAAATAAAGCCTTTGCCATTGCAACGGCTACATGTTCATCACTAAACATCACCGGCACAATTGCGTGTTGTCCCGGTAGCAGGTCAAAGCCATTCTCAATCATTAATGCGCGAAACAAGGCTGCATTTTCCATTGTTTGAACTGCAAGTTCAGGATGGGCACTGATTAAGTCAAGGGCGGCAATAGTTCCAGCGACTACTGAAGGAGGCACTGAGTTTGAAAATAAATAGGGGCGTGCTTTCTGGCGCAGCATCTCAATAATTTCTGGATGTCTTGAACTTATATAGCCACCCGAGGCACCCCCTAATGCTTTGCCCAATGTGCCAGAAAGAATATCTACGCGATCGCTAACGCCACAATGCTGCGGTGTTCCGGCGCCCGTGCTTCCGATAAAGCCGCTCGCATGTGAATCATCAACCATGACGAGAGCGCCGTATTTTTCGGCCAAATCGCAAATACCTTCTAAGGGAGCTAGATAACCATCCATAGAAAATACGCCATCGGTAACGATGAGAATATTCGCAGATCCAGCAGCAGCTTTGAGTTGTGTTTCAAGATCAACTAGATCTCGGTTTTGATAACGAAGCCTTTTGGCTTTGCATAAGCGGATGCCATCGATAATTGAGGCGTGGTTGAGTGAGTCAGAGATAATGGCATCATTTTCATCCAGGAGAGCCTCAAAGACGCCTCCATTTGCATCAAAGCAGGATGGAAAGAGAATCGTCGCCTTGGTTAAGAGAAAGGCGGAGAGTTTTTCCTCAAGTGTTATGTGTTGCACTTGTGTGCCGGCGATAAAGCGAACGCTAGCCATTCCAAATCCATATGTATCTAACGCGCTCTTTGCCGCAGCAATGACATCTTTGTTATTTGCAAGACCTAAGTAGTTATTGGAGCAGAAATTGAGAAGCTCTTTGCCATTGGCTCTGACCTCAACGCGTTGAGGCCCAGCAAGGGGACGCTCACTCTTTAAAAGTCCAGCAGAATCAAGAGCCTCCAACTTTGCCGTAAGCCCGTCGATGAACTTCTCTACAGATGAAATCAGTTGCTCCAATCCAAAATTATCTTGCCACAGTCACCTGAACGGGCAAGGGCGAAGGCCTCTTCCCATTTCTCGGCTGGAAATCTATGGGTTATTACGGAGGAAACATCTAGACCTTTTTGAACCATAGAGTTCATGGAATACCAGGTCTCGTACATTTCGCGACCGTAGATACCTTTAATCGTAATCATGTGGGTTACAACTTTCGCCCAATCAAAAGAAATCGGCTCAGCCGGTAGACCAAGGGCGGCAATACGTGCGCCATGACCAACATTTGCCAGGATCATCGGCATAGCTGATTTGTGTCCGCTCATTTCAAAGGCGACGTCAAAACCCTCTTTCATTCCGAGCTTCTTCATTGTTGTTGATACATCATCAGTTGAAATATTTATCGCAGCATCCACGCCCATTGAACGCGCTAAATCGAGGCGGTATTCATTGACATCGGTAATAACGACAAACCTTGCACCAACAAACCTGGCAATGGCAGCGGCCATTAAACCAATTGGGCCAGCACCGGTAATTAATACATCTTCGCCAACGACGGGAAAACTAAGAGCTGTATGGACCGCGTTTCCAAGTGGATCAAAGACTGAGGCTAAATCTAAATCAATGCCTTCTGGGTGCAGCCAGACATTACTTTCAGGAATGACAACGAATTCGGCGAAGGCGCCATCGCGATGGACACCAACGCCAATCGTGTTCATGCATAAGTGGCGACGGCCCGCACGGCAGTTACGGCAAAGACCGCAGACAATATGACCCTCACCTGAGACAAGGTCTCCTACTTTAAAACTAGTTACATCGGCGCCAATTTCACTCACGCGTCCCACGAACTCGTGGCCTGGAATAAAGGGCGGATGTAAATTCGTATCGGCCCAGGAATCCCAGCTTTCAATATGTAGATCGGTCCCACAGATACCGGTTTTAAGAACCTTGATCTTTACGTCGCGCTCTCCAGTTGCGGGCTCTGGTACTTCGCGCAGTTCTAGGCCTGGACCGCGCTGGGCTTTATAGAGAGCTCTCATTGCGCAGCACCTTTCCTTAGTTATGCCCTAAGGCTACCCACTTCCAGAACCCAGGGGCTAATTTCGGTCGGTGAAATCAGATCGCAGTGATAGGCGACCGAAATGACGGCATGTAATTCCCGTGGATTGGAAGGGATTGATTTACTTTGCAGCAGAAGTCGCGTCACTTCGCCGCGAGTTTTTTTAGACATGTGAGTGATGACCTTCTTTAGGCCATTTAGATGTGTAAAGACTTTAATCTCAACGCAATCCTGCGAAGGGGGAGTCCACACACCCTTGTAGGTCGAAGATCTGCAATCAATAATGAGAGTTACTTTACGTTCGCTCAATGTTTGCGTCACCTGCGTACGCATCGCTGCCGTGTCAATCTTCTGTTTATATGGTTCGATTTCATCGAGTGGTTTTAATACGCCGTATTTGGCTGAGATAATCGCGATAGTTTTCTGCCCGCGAGATTGGCTCGACTTATTCAGGCTCTGCCAATCCAAGGCCTTGTAGAGCACCCCGGTGTAGACATCGATTGCAGCCCCAGACTGAGTGGACTTTTTCTCACTGGGGGGAAGCAGGATTAACACTGGGTAAGTATGCCCTGCTTGCTCATTTATCGAGGGATGTAACTTTGCGACCTGAACGCTTAAAGGGCTCAATCAGGATGTAACTATCAAGTTGAATGATTCCTTCAATGAGAGTGCCGATAGATTCGAGATAACTATTGAGAATCTTCCTGCTAGTCATCGCTACTTCAAAGAGAATTTGATATTCACCAGAAACGGCCGCCAGGTATCTAACATGGTTATCGGCAATGAGCGCTTCTGCAATCCTAGGGACATCTGCGGGTGCGCATTTAATCCACATCCAGCATTCGACGGGAAAGCCGATGATTGCAGGATTAACTACTGCATGTATGGAGAGGGCGCCAGATTCTAAAAGCGCTGTCGTCTTTCTTCGCGCCGTCGCCTCGGTTAATCCGCATGCTCGAGAAATTTGATCAAAGGTTGCCCTGCCATTTTTAGCCAGAGTTTCTAGAATAAGTTGATCATCAGGTAATAGCTCAATCTCTTTGATTGGTCTTGGCACACGATCTATAGCTATTTTTTCGCGCTCGTCATCACTTAAGATTCCAGGGTTCCATTGGGCGGCGGTGCGATAATATTTAAGACAGCTCTGAGAGTTGATCGAAACTACTCCAGGGATTCCAGGAATGAATCTCAGTAATATCCCGGAGAGCGTTTCAGGTGATCCAAATATTTCGGTCAGGCATTCATTTGAACCTGTAGTCAGGTAGACAAATATTGACTCGGGAAGATTAGCTAGCGCCGTTGCAACAATCGTGTTGGTTCCTGGCGCGCACACGACCCGAATAATCATCGCCTCCTTTCTAGCCATCTCGCCACGTTCGATAAGACCCGTGACTTGAATAGCCCCTTGCGCCAGGAGCTCTTGGCCGCGACGAGAGACGGTTCGATCGGGGAGGTTTAGTACCTGGGCGATCGTCGTAAAGGGAGCACGGCCATCGGCCTGCAGGTATCCGATAATGCGACGGTCAATCTCGTCTAATTTCTCATTCATGGCCATAAGTTTGGCGATTTCCGTCATGTCGTGTCAAGTATTGCTATCTATGGCGCCGTATGTGAATCTGCTCCCATTCAATGGAGTATCTAGCCAAAGGGCGGGCAGCATGGTTGAAGAGGCTGGGTGGGCAGATCTTGCGATAGATGGCGTCGCTAAGAGTTTTCGCGACCCTAAGGGCGCCGAGGTAAAGGCGCTCGATAACGTCACGCTGCGGATTCCAACGGGGGAGTTCGTTGTCCTTTTAGGGCCCTCTGGCTGCGGCAAGACTACATTGCTTCGCAGCATTGCTGGCTTTGAAAAGATCGATGCAGGATCAATTAATCTCGGTGGCAAACGAATTGATCAACTACCCCCTCATAAGCGGCCAGTTAATACCGTCTTTCAAAGTTATGCGTTATTTCCTCATATGAGCGTTGCTCAAAACATTGCCTTTGGACTAGAGAATGAAAAGATTGAAAAGAGTGAGATTAAATCTCGAGTAGCCCAGGTTCTAGAGCTTGTTGAAATGAGTGCGCTCGCCGATCGAAAGCCATCTCAAATGTCCGGCGGGCAGCAACAGCGCGCCGCCCTAGCCCGAGCTTTAGCTAAAAAACCAAAAGTGCTTCTATTGGATGAGCCTCTTGCCGCTTTGGATTTGAAGCTACGTAAAAGCATGCAGATTGAGCTTAAGCGAATTCATCGCGCTACTGGAACAACATTTCTCTTTGTCACCCATGATCAAAATGAAGCTATGGCTTTAGGTGATCGAATCGCAGTATTTAACAGTGGTCAACTACAACAAGTGGGCACTCCATTTGAAATCTACACCGCCCCTAAGACCGAGTTCGTAGCTAATTTCATTGGCGAATCAACTGTTCTCGTAGGCGAAGTTAAAGGCCAAACCTTTGACGGCGATGGCTTGAATATCCATAATCTTCCTCAGACGATTAATGATACAAATAGCGCTAAATTAATTATTCGCCCAGAGGCGTTTTCACTCATCACGGGTAAGAGCCAATGTGGTCAAGTTGAAATTAAAGAAGTTATCTTTGCCGGCGATGCACTAGAGGTGTTATTGCTTACCTCAACAGGGCGCGAAGTTAAAGTGAAATCCGATGTCTCACTCCTATCTCATCTTGTCATTGGTGAAAAAATTGAACTCTTTGTTGATGTAGAGCAGATTGGCCAACTGGCTTAAATGAAACTCACCATGCGTAGGCAAAGCGAACCGGGGATTTATGGTCCTCGGACCGTATCCATCCCTGCCTACGTTGCTGGTGTTTTTCTAGTTGGCTGTCCGCTCATCGTTATAACGCTTTTTTCATTTCTACAGCGTGGCGACTTTGGATCTGGAGTCATTCATAAATTCACTCTCGATGCCTATAGGACAGTCTTTTTTGAAACCGACCTTATGGGCGTTAAATCCTTTAATTTCACATACTTAACGATTATTTTCCGCTCTGTACTTCTGGCTTTTACGGTAACTCTCATATGCCTGATCGTTGGAATCCCAACGGCCATTTGGATTGCGCTGCAAAAGAAATCTACGCAGCGAATTTTGATTGCGCTTGTGACAATTCCATTCTGGGTAAATGTGCTTGCCCGTACATATGCTTGGATGCTTTTACTCGCCGAAGACGGTCTTTTTCACCAACTTGGCGCTCCGGTTCTGCTTTATACATCGTGGGCCACGTTCATCGGTCTCACATACGCCTTTTTGCCCTTTATGGTTTTGCCGATATATGCATCTGCTGAAAAGCTAGATAGAAGTATTTTAGAAGCGGCCTTTGATCTCGGGGCACCGGGATGGCGCGTATTGCTTCGCATCGTGATTCCGATGATTAAGTTTGGAATCTTTGCTGGAGTTGCGATCGTTTTCATCCCCGCCCTTGGCGCCTATGTTCAACCAGCCTTACTTGGCGGCAATAAAACAATGCTTATCGGAAGCCTTATTAATGATCAGTTCGGTGAATCCCGTAACTGGCCCGTTGGTTCTGCGTTGGCAGTTCTACTTCTAGCAATGACTGGAATCATCTTGCTCTCCACTCGCAAACGTAAGTTGGAGCTAGCCTCATGAGACAGAAAACATGGAGCGTTTCGCACTTGCCGATGATTCGCCCCATGGGTATTGCTAGCCTTATATTTCTTTACCTACCATTAATAACCGTTCTTATTTTTTCATTCAATAAATCAGAGGATGCAACGGTCTGGAGCGGTTTTTCTACACGTTGGTATAGCACAATTCTGGACAACACTGATTTGATTCGCTCTGCAAAAGTCTCGCTCTCGATTGCGATTCCATGTGCCATTATCGCCGCACTTATTGCAACTGGACTTGCCATTGGCATTGGTAAGGCGACAGGTAAACTCCAAAATGTACTTCGTGCGCTAGTTAATGCCCCGCTTGTACTGCCAGAGATTGTAACTTCAGTCGGAACTCTCGCACTATTTTCATTGGTGGGAGTTCCGCTTCACTACACATCTCTACTCTTTGCCCACGTGGTTATGTGTGTGCCTTTTGCATTTCTTCCCATCCGATCACGCCTTCGCGATTTCGATCAAAATATCTTTGAAGCTGCCCGCGATCTTGGTGCAAGCTCTGTACGTGTCATGACCAAGATATCTATCCCGCTTTTGATTCCAGCCCTGCTTTCAAGCGGCCTGCTCTCATTCATCATCAGCATGGATGACTTCCTCACATCTCTCTTTGTTTCTGGCCCGGAAACAACGACATTACCAATTTACATATTCGGGCTTTTAAAACTGGGCGCAACCCCAGAGGTAAACGTGATAGCCGCACTATTGCTAATAATCCCGACTCTGGGTCTATTAGTAGGAATCACATGGACAACAACAAGAAGGAGAAGCAATGAAGCTAGGAATAAGTAACATCACAGTGGGGTCTCGCAAGCGCTTAGCGCTAGCAAGCTTTGCTACTGCGGTCTCATTACTTGTTGGAATCGCGATTCCACAAGCAGGAGCTGCAGGTCTTTATCCAAGTAAGCCAAACGGTACCGAACTCAATCTCTTCAACTGGAGTAATTACATCGATCCAGAACTATTGAAGCGATTTACTGTTGAGACTGGAATCAAAGTCAACCTCGGTGTCTATGACAGTAACGCTCAAATGCTTGCAAAGCTTGAAGCAGGCGCACGCGGTTACGACATCATCGTCCCAACTGATTACATGGTTCAGATCATGCAGAAGAAGGGTCTTTTGCAGCGCATTCACCGTAACTCATATCCAAATGGTGGAAATTTAAAGGCTGAGTTCGCAAACCCATACTTCGACCGTGGACGTATCTACACAGTTCCTTACCTACATGGCCTAACAGGTTTTGGGTATTTGAAGGACAAAGTAACGACAAATCCAACGACATGGAAAGATTTCTTTGCAGCGATCCCTTCATATCCTGGCAAGACAACAATCTTTGATGACAAGAAGGAAGTTATCGATGCAGCGCTTCGTTCAATGGGATACAAGCCTTGTACTCGAAGCTTGACTCAACTACAGGCAGCACAGGATTTGATTAAGTCTATTAAGCCAAATCTAAATACAATCGCTAGCTCAGGAAATATCGGTCGTCTATCATCTGGTACATCTGTACTTTTGATGATGTACAACGGTGCTACTTACAAGGCTCATAATGCAAATCCAAACGTAGTCTTTGTCTATCCAAAAGATGGAATGCCACTATGGCAGGACAACTTTGCTATTCCAGTTGGCGCAAAGAACGTTGATAACGCCAAGATCTTCCTTAACTGGATGATGGATCCAAAGAACATAGCTCAGGCCTCTAACTGGGCTGCTTACAACAACGGTATTGCAGGATCTGAGAAGTACCTACTTCCTGCAATGCAGGCAGATACTGCATTCTCGCCAACAGCTGCACAAATGGCTTTGGGTGTTGCAATGGCTCCATGCTCAACGGCAGTAAATGACCTATACACAAAGGTATGGACTGCCTTTAAGGGATAACTAGAGAGTGTGCGGCGCCGACAATCGAGGGTTTGGCGCCGCGCACGATCTACCTTATTAATTCTTAATTTCTCATTCAAATTCCACGCAAGAAGAGAGTTGATTTCGTGCCCAAAAACATCGGAAAAGATTTCAATAGTGCAGATATCAATCTGGACAATTGGAAAGATTTTCCCTACAGCTCACATACGTTTCAAAATGTCGGGCAGTTAATTCCTGAACATCTGATTGAAGGCGTGGATAGTTTCGCCCCTGTAAGCCAGCTCGATCCCTCACTAATTTCACGTGAGTACAAGATCGCTGGACGCATGCAGGTAGGTTCGGATTTCCTTAAAGAGAGTTACACCGATGCTCTTTTAGTTACAAAGAGCGGCACAATCATTGCCGATTATTATTCGAATAATATGGATTTGCATTCGCCGCACCTTACATTTTCTGTGAGTAAATCAATTACTGGAATTGTGGCTGGAATCGTCCTCAAAAAATTCGGAGTACACGCTGATACTAAGATTTCAACGATTATCGATGGAACAAGCGGTGGCGCATATGCCGACGCCACAATTCGCAACTTGCTCGATATGACGGTGAGTTTAGATTTTGAAGAGAGTTATGCCAGCAAAGAGGGCGTGTATGCACGATACCGCCAAGCGATGTTATGGATGCCGCGCAGTGATGATTCCAATTATTCGGAAGAGGATTTAGAAAGATTCATTCTCTCCCTTCCAAAGGCAGAAGTTGAACATGGCTTTCGATTCTCGTACATGTCACCTAACGCCGATTTACTTGGCTTAGTTGTGCAGAAAGTCTCTGGTCGACCTCTTGCACAATTAATTTCAGAGGAGTTATGGAAGCCTTTGGGCTGCGGAAGCGCAACGATAACGATTGACGAGAAGGAAATGGCGCGCACTGCAGGTGGCCTTAGCTGCTCGATTTACGATCTTGGTTTAGTAGGGGAGTTAATGCGAAAAGGCGGAATCCATAATGGCGCGAGCCTGCTCGAACCGATGTGGGTCGTCGACACTTTTGCAAATGGTGATTATGAAGCCTGGGGGCGTGGTGAGTTCTTTGAAAGCTTCCCTAAGGGCGCCTACCGCAACCAGTGGTATTCGATAGGCGATGGCGAACTCTGTGCCATTGGAATCCATGGCCAGTGGATCTATATCAACACCGCTAAAGAGATCGTCATTTCAAAGTTCTCCTGCCAACCAAAGGCCGATGATGATGAGCTAGACCGTAAGACGCTCGACTTCTTTAGGGGCGTCGCAAAGAGTCTTTAATGAATGAACTCAATTACCCAGTTAAACCCTTCAATCTATTTCATGATTGCGATAATTAAGAGATTTTTGAACTTGAGCAAGCAATTCACTTGCACAGATAATTGCCTGATCTGCCTGGGAGTTACCAATTGGAGAGGCAAAATATCTAGATTGGTTTCGCACTTTTCTAAGACTTTCGAATTCTTCAGCGGCGTCATTGGCAGCAGTTCCATCAAAGATTATTGTCATAGCTTCACCAAGTGAAACATGTTGACCGGAACCATTTGCTGTTCGAAATCCATATGCTGCCAATATCGCCTCGCCAATGTCATGAGCGGCGTTATAACCGCCGTCATAGCGCAATTGGTTTGTTCTAATTGAAGGTAACTCCATAAGCGATTGGGTTGCCTGTTCAATGAATCGTTTAGCTTTTGAATAGTCAATTGGAACTTGATGCAACTTTCCGGAGTTGACTAGATTATCCAAGCGGCTTTGCTGGATTAATGTAAGAGGCGTTGGATCCATTGTCTTCATTCCTATTAGTGGCGCTAAATATTGGAACAAGCCCATCGGCTCGAACTTGGCGCAAGAAGGGGGTCTCTTCCAGCCACTCAAGAGGCGTCAGGATAACTGGATTCACATCCCAGCCGAATTTCTTACCCACAACAACGCAAGCCTTATTCACGCGACGAACATCGGGAGTTCCTACGACCACCACGTCAACATCTTGCGGGGCTTTGCCAGTTTTACCCAGAACTCTCTGTGCCCAAGATCCGAAAAGAGCCGTCCATTCAATTCCAGGAATAAGAGCAAGCTCATTTCTTAATAGCGGAATTGGTCCTGTGAAAACTTCGAGAAGATCTCGAAGTGGTGCATAGAAAGGCGAGGTTCGATTAGGAGTGAAAATTCGGTAGTTTCCAATTCGCTCTTCGGCGACAAGATCAGATGCATAAAGCCGTCCAATCTCTCTATGAACAGTGGGGTATGCAATCCCAAGACGATCGCTTAGTTCCTGCGTGGTTAAGCCCTTCGATGACATAAAGAGCGCAGAGAGTATTGATGCTTGGGTATCTGATCGAAATAGCGGGATCGGTAGCGTCGTATTCTTTCTCATAATGTTGATAGTACTATCAACATTATTGATAGACAAGAGGTGCGCTAGGGTAAATCACTCTTCAATGCAGGAACTGGAGTTGCACTTCAGACCCCTGACGACACGCTCAGATCTGTCAGTGGCACATGCTACCTTTCGAACAGGTGTTCGGTTATCCTACATCTAGGTCAAAAGAGATTTTGGCTGCCAACCAGAGCGGTTCCATCTTCCGTGCTCAGTCTGTCCACAACTTCTGTGGCCAACACTGAACTCCGTCGGTGGGTCTCCGTACCTTCTGGGCCAGACCCAAACGTCATACGACGTTCTATCGAAAGGAATGAAGTGGCTACTGAAAAAAGTAATAAGGCACAAGATGCTGCAGCAGAAAAAGCAACCACCGAACGCCAAAAGGCGCTCGAAACAGCCCTAGCCCAGATCGAACGTCAATTTGGAAAAGGCTCAGTAATGAAGATGTCCGATCGCGCGAACCAGATTGTTGAAGTAATTCCAACTGGTTCAATCGCACTCGACATCGCACTTGGTATCGGCGGATTACCGCGTGGTCGCATCGTAGAGATCTACGGACCAGAGTCCTCCGGTAAGACAACGTTGACATTGCATGCAATTGCTAATGCACAAAAGGCCGGCGGAATCTGCGCCTTCATCGATGCAGAGCACGCATTCGATGCAGAGTATGCAAAGAAGCTCGGCGTTGATATCGATGCACTTCTTGTTTCGCAGCCAGATACTGGCGAGCAGGCACTCGAGATCATGGACATGCTTATTCGCTCAGGCGCATTAGATCTTGTCGTTGTCGACTCAGTTGCCGCCCTTGTTCCACGTGCTGAAATCGAAGGCGAAATGGGTGACTCACACATGGGTCTACAGGCCCGTCTTATGTCTCAAGCCTTACGTAAAATTACTGGCGCGCTTCATCAATCAAAGACAACTGCAATCTTTATTAACCAGTTGCGTGAAAAAATCGGTGTCTTCTTTGGCTCTCCTGAGACAACTACCGGTGGTAAAGCGTTGAAGTTCTACGCATCTGTTCGTCTTGATATCCGTCGTATTGAAACACTTAAAGATGGACAAGAGGCGGTCGGTAACCGTACGCGCGTTAAGGTCGTCAAGAATAAGATGGCTCCACCATTTAAGCAGGCCGAGTTCGACATTATTTACGGCACTGGTATTTCACGTGAAGGCTCACTCATTGATATGGGTGTTGATATCGGAATCGTGAAGAAGTCCGGAGCGTGGTACACATATGAGGCCGATCAACTTGGACAGGGTAAGGAAAATGCACGTACCTTCCTTCTCGATAACCCAGATCTCTCCAATGAGATTGAGGCCAAGATTCGCGCTCACTTTGCACCAGTTGAAGTCGATGCCGATCTCATTGCAGCTATCGATGAGGCTGCAGCAGAGGTTGATTTCTAATTAGCCTTGAATTTGCAAAGGTTGACCAGGAGGCTGACCCTTACGAAATCGCGCACACGATTGCACTCAATGCACTCGTAACGCGGGCCAAAAGTAAGGGTGAGCTCCTGGCTCATCTTAAAAAACGTGGCGTAGAGCCGGAGGTAGCACAGGCGATTATCTATCGCCTGCAAGAGGCGGGGCTTATCAACGATGCCGAGTTTGCAAAGGCGTGGACTCAGTCTCGCCATAACTCCAAGAAACTTTCTAAGCGAATAATCGCCGGCGAGCTTCGTACTAGGGGAGTGGATCAAAACTCGATCGATGAGGCACTCGATGAGATCGATGGAGAAGATGAGTATCGAATGGCCTTTGGCCTTGCGATGAAAAAATATGCAACGATGTCGCGGTTAGAGGCCGATGTACAGATCCGCCGGATTCAATCCTTGTTGCAGCGAAAAGGATTTGGCTTTGATGTTATTGGTCGCGTTATTCGCGAGCTAGATATTCACTCAGGCGAGCAGCGGTAGCAACAACAGCGGCTGCATGAATGCGGCCGGGCTGGCGTCCTAAACGCTCGATAGGGCCACTGATACTTACAGCAGCGATTACTTTTCCATTTGGAGCCTTTACTGGCGCCGACACAGAAGTAACTCCAGCTTCGCGCTCTCCAACTGATTGAGCCCATCCGCGACGTCGATCGGCCGCTAATTGAGCGGCAGTAAAGCGAGCATTTGTTAAACCGCGATGAATCTTTTCGCTATCTTCCCACGCTAATAAAATCTGAGCTGCAGATCCTGCCGACATCGTTAGCGCACTTCCTACTGGAACCGAATCGCGAAGACCTGATAAACGCTCGGCAACTGCGACACAGATGCGTTGATCGCCCTGTCGTTTATAAAGCTGCGCGCTCTCACCAGTTGCATCACGCAGGGCGGCAAGTGCGGGACCGGCGGCGGCTAATAAACGATCTTCACCAGCGGCTGCTCCTAATTCGGCACTACGTGCACCTATTGTGAAGCGCCCAGATAGATCACGAGTGACTAAGCGATGAAACTCGAGGGCAACTGCCAAGCGGTGAGCTGTGGGGCGGGCGATACCAGTTGCTGCAACGAGCTCAGCTAATGAGTGAGGACCGGCCTCTAGAGTGCTTAATATTGCTACGGCTTTATCTAAGACGCCAACTCCGCTATTATTTCTGACCATAGAGTGATATTAGCATCCCACTATGTGATACCGCAAGAGAAGGAGCAAAAGTCGATGTCTAAAACGTTAGCAGAAAAGATTTGGGCCGAGCACGTCGTACGGGCTGCAAGCGGGGAGCCTGATCTCTTGTACATCGATCTACATTTGATCCACGAAGTCACTAGCCCGCAAGCCTTTGATGGTCTGCGCCTGACTAATCGCCCCGTTCGCCGTCCTGATCTAACTATTGCAACTGAAGATCACAATGTGCCGACACAAAATATCGATCTACCAATTGCCGATCCAGTCTCAAAACTTCAAGTAGATACATTGCGCGCTAACTGCGCAGAATTTGGTGTTCGTATTCACTCACTTGGCGATAAAGACCAGGGAGTAGTTCACATTATTGGGCCGCAGCTTGGTTTAACACAACCAGGTATGACAATTGTCTGCGGAGATTCACATACATCAACACATGGCGCCTTCGGCGCTCTAGCATTTGGAATCGGAACATCTGAAGTTGAGCATGTTTTAGCAACACAGACTCTTCCGCTTGCCCGTCCTAAGACAATGGCAATTAATGTAGAAGGCTCACTGCGACCAGGTGTAACTTCCAAAGATATTATCTTGGCGATTATTGCAAAAATTGGCACCGGCGGTGGCCAGGGCTACATCATCGAATATCGCGGTAGTGCAATCCGTGCCCTGTCAATGGAATCTCGCATGACAGTTTGCAACATGTCGATTGAGGCAGGTGCACGTGCCGGATTAATTGCGCCCGATCAAACTACTTTTGATTACATAAAAGGCAAGCCGCATGCCCCTGAAGATTTCGATGCAGCAGTGGCTTATTGGAAGACGTTATTTACAGATGCCGATGCCACCTTTGATGTTGAAGTTGATTTAAATATCGAGGAGCTTGAAGCCTTTGTTACCTGGGGGACAAATCCAGCACAAGGCGCATCCCTCAATTCAAATGTACCAAACCCTGCCGATATTAAAGATGATGAAGCACGCGGCGCAGCCGAGCGTGCACTTGTCTACATGGGTCTGACGGCCGGTACGCCCCTTAAAAAGATAGCCATTGACACTGTTTTCTTGGGCTCTTGCACAAATGGCCGTATTGAGGATTTGCGCGCCGCCGCTGAAGTTGTAAAGGGCAAGAAGATTGCTTCAACTCTTCGCATGTTAGTTGTGCCTGGCTCAGTCCGAGTGCGCTTAGAGGCAGAGGCTGAAGGTTTGGACAAAGTGTTTATTGATGCAGGTGCCGAATGGCGAAATGCGGGATGCTCGATGTGTCTTGGCATGAATCCAGATCAACTAGCAGTTGGTGAGCGTTCAGCATCGACATCAAATAGAAACTTCGAAGGTCGCCAAGGCAAAGGTGGTCGTACACACTTGGTCAGTCCATTGGTTGCCGCAGCGACTGCGCTGCGCGGCACTCTTTCATCACCGGCAGATTTGTAAGGGAGAAAAAATCATGGAGAAATTTATCAAGCACACTGGAAGCGCCCTTCCGCTTCGCCGTAGCAATGTAGATACCGATCAGATTATTCCCGCTGTCTATTTAAAGCGTGTAACACGAAGTGGCTTTGAAGATGGTTTGTTTGCCGCTTGGCGTAGTGACCCAGAGTTCGTACTCAATAAGGCTGAAAATAAGGCTGCAACTATTTTGGTTGCCGGTGTTGACTTCGGTACCGGCTCATCACGCGAGCACGCAGTATGGGCTTTGCAAAACTATGGTTTTAAAGTAGTTATTTCAAGCCGCTTTGCCGATATCTTCCGTGGCAACTCACTCAAAGGTGGCCTACTTACCGTTATTTTAGATCAGAGCGATGTTGAAGCTATCTGGCTCGCCATTGAAGCCGATCCAACAACGCAGATCACCGTTGATTTAGAGTCTCGCAGCGTTTCTTATGGGGCAGTAACGCTGCCCTTTGCCATCGATGATTACACCCGCTGGCGTTTAATGGAGGGCTTGGATGACATCGGATTAACCATTAAAAACAGTGGTTCAATCGATGAATTTGAAAAAACACGTCCTGCATTTAAACCTGTCACGCTTCCAATTCGCGCTTAAAAGTAAGCGAAAATAGGCGTAAATCACTGCTTTTTGCGTCGGGGTGAGCGTGAATTACGAGAACTCTCAATGCGTAATTGAGGGTTTTCTATGTGTAAAACATGCGTTTTTTGCAATAAATCGCAAAAATAAATATTGCGACACACCTGCATGAATAGCGCTCTCACCCCTTATATGCGCGTAAGTTTATGAACACGTTAAGCAGTTGCTTAACATTTACGCGTAAATAAGGGGATTTCAATGAATAAGGCCCAATTCATTGCGGCGTTGGCACCACACTTCAACGACAGCAAGAAGGAAGCAGCTCACGCTGTAGATATCGTTTTTGACACAATCGTCCGTAACCTGCACAAAGGTGAAGATGTAATGATCAACGATTTCGGTAAGTTCAAGAAGGTTGATCGCAAGGCACGCATGGGACGTAACCCATTTACTGGCGAGACAATCAAGATTAAGGCTTCAAAGAAGGCTCGCTTCCTACCTGCAAAGGGTCTGAAGGATGTCATCTCAGGAGCGCGCAAGCTTGCACCAGCTCCAAAGCCAGAACCAAAGCCAGTTGTTAAGGCAAAGCCAGTAGTAGCCAAGAAGGCCGCTAAGAAGGCTCCTGCTAAGAAGGTTGCGGCCAAGAAGGTTGCCAAGAAGGCTCCAGCTAAGAAGAAGGTTGCAGCCAAAAAGGCTCCAGCTAAGAAGAAGGTTGCAGCCAAGAAGGCTAAGAAGAAGTAATTCTTTAACTCCTTTTAGGAGACGGGGTCAGCATCTGCTGGCCCCGTTTTCTTATGCCACGCACTAACATTGTGGCCATGACGGAGTACAAAGTTTCTTATGCTCCACCAACCGGCAAGCCACTTGGGACGAATCTCGCCTTCAAGATTGGCACCTTTGTTGTTATTCCACTTTTGAATGTAGTAGGCAAGAAACGTTGGCGTGGCGGAGAGAAAATTCCAAAGAGCGGTCCGATTATTGTTGCAAGTAATCACGTCTCATATTTGGATGTCTTATTTTTAACTCATTTCCTCTATCGCAATGGCCGTGCACCTAGATATATCGGTAAAGAGGGCGTCTTTAAAGTCCCAATCATTGGAAAGATTGTCCTGGCAGCAGGTCAAATCCCTGTTGTGCGAGAGAGTAAAGATGCCGCTAAGGCCCTCGATCATGCAGTAAAGACTTTGCAAGCAGGCCACCTGTTAGGCGTATATCCAGAGGGCACGTTAACGCGCGACCCCGATGGTTGGCCCATGATTGCAAAAACCGGCCTAGCGCGCTTGGCCATCACGACCAAGACGCAGGTAATTCCAATTGCTCAATGGGGCTCTCAGATTGTCATGCCAACATATGAAAAGAAGATTAAATTCTTTCCTCGTACACCGATCAAGATTTTGGTTGGTGAGCCTTTGGATTTATCACGCTGGTATGGCAAGGAGAATGACCCAGCAGCTTTAATTGAGGCTACGGCATTTGTTATGCGAGCAATCACCGATCTACTTGAGGAGCTCCGCGGAGAAAAGCGTCCAGTAGAAATATTTGATCCACACAATTCAGATCTTCCACGAACCGGAAACTTTAAAAAGAAGCGATGAGTAAAGTAACGGTTTTTGGTGCGGGACAGTGGGGCAGCACAATGGCGCAAGTGCTATCCGATGCCGGCAATCACGTTTTAGTGTGGGGGCGCAACGAAACGGTAGTCAATGAGATAAATGAAAAACGGACGAATTCAAAGTATTTAGAGAAAAATGTTTTACCTTCTGGATTAACTGCCACAACTGATCTTTCTGAGGCCTTTGGATACTCCTCGATTTACGTCTTGGCAATTCCAGCCCAGAGCTTGCGAGCGAACTTAGTGGCCTGGAAAGAATTAGCGGCGCCAAATGCCTTGTACATCAGCACTTTAAAGGGCATTGAAACGGGAACGTCGTTGCGAATGTCGCAAGTAATTCAAGAGGTGCTGGGCACTGAAAATATTGCGATTATAACTGGACCTAATTTGGCAAATGAGTTGATATTGCGCCAACCCGCGGGGGCAGTAGTAGCTGCACATACAACTATCGTTGCCGAGAAGGTCATGCAGTTATTTGCAACGCCTTATTACCGTGTATACACATCTACCGATATTTTGGGCTGCGAATATGCGGGTGCAATTAAATCAATTATCGCTCTGGCCGTTGGCATGGCAATTGGCATGGGCTTTGGTGAAAATACTCAAGCAATGGTCATTACGCGAGGTTTAAATGAAGTTGCACGACTATCTGCAGCCCATGGCGCCGATCCGCTTAGTGCTGCGGGCTTGGCTGGAATGGGTGATTTGGTAGCAAGTTGTGGTTCGCCCCTTTCGCGCAATCGCACCTTTGGCGAAGTATTAGGTCGTTCAGGATCAATGGAAATTGCGCGCGAACAGGTTTCTAAGACCGTTGAGGGCGTAGCCTCTTCCAGTGCAGTTCTTGAAATCGCCCGTCACGTCGGAATCGAGGTTCCAGTGATTGAAGCCGTCGCCGATGTTTGCGCAGGCTCGCTTTCTCCGATGCAGGCCTTTGATCGCTTGATGGAGATTACTACGCGCGGTGAAAACTTCATTCGATGAGCAAGACAAGCGTTGCAATTATCTGCGGAGGCCGCAGTAGCGAACATGAAATCTCGTGTCTATCTGCAGGAGGAGTCCTTACCGGTTTAGATACGTCAAAGTTTGATGCAATTCTCATCGGAATAACAAAGGCCGGTAACTGGGTATTGCTGCCCAATGACTACTCGTTAGCAATCGTTAATGGAGTTCTGCCAACTGTAGATGAAAAAGCCACACCACTTGTCGCCGATGTTCATGGCTTCTCAGTCAATGGAAAAGCCCTTCATATTGATGTGGTCTTTCCAGCACTACATGGCCCTTTTGGCGAAGATGGCACTATCCAAGGTTTTCTTGAAATCGCAGATATCGCATACGTTGGTAGCGGAGTAATGGCATCGGCTGCGGCGATGGATAAATCATTTTCCAAGACCGTCTTTGCCGCCGCGGGCATGCACGTAGCCCCAGGGATATTAGTAACAAGTGATGATTGGAAAACAAAGATTTCAGATATTTCATATCCAGTTTTTGTGAAACCCGCCCGTGGTGGCTCTAGTCGGGGGACTAGCAAAGTTAAATCCACCGATGGCTTGGAGGCTGCGCTCAACGACGCATTTACTTTTGATCGCAAAGTTATGATTGAAACTGCGATTATTGGCCGAGAAATCGAGTGCGCAGTACTAGAAAGCGATGGCGCAGTTCAAGCATCATTTGTTGGCGAGATTGTTATTGATAGTAAATTCGAATTCTATGACTTTGAAGCTAAGTATTTAGATGGCGCAACGACAGTAAATCTTCCAGCGCATATTCCAACTGCGGCAAGTGATGAGATTCGCTTAAGGGCCGTACAGGCATTTAAAGCTCTTGGGTGCAGTGGCCTAGCGCGAGTGGATTTCTTTTATTGTGATAATGGTGAAGTAATTATTAATGAAATTAACACTATGCCGGGCTTTACATCGACTTCTATGTATCCGAAATTGATGGCGGCAAGTGGAGTTGGCTATTCTGAGTTGATAACCGCTCTGATAACTACGGCGCTAGCGCGGACTAATGGAGTTCTTGGTAATTAATTCTTACGAGTGAGCCATTGCGATAGAGGGCCTTGATGCTCACTGCGAATACATCCTTGAGGTCGATATGGAAGAGATTACTTTCCAGGACTATAAAATCTGCCCTCATACCAACCTCTAGTTGGCCACGCTCCTCTTCGCGAAACATTTGGTGAGCCACGTTTTTTGTATAAAAGGTGAGCGATTCCTCCATTGTGATTGCCTCAGAGCTATTCCAGCCATCTTCATTCTCAGCCCCCGGGCTCACCCGATTAACTGGCACGGCTAATGCTCTTAAAGGGCTCTCACTTGTAACGGGCCAATCGCTGCCAAAGGCTATAGATACTCCGCTATCTAGCATTGTTCGCAAACGATACTGAAGGTTATTTCTCGCCTGACCAATTCTAGGCAGAATTAACTCTTTATTCATTGGATCTAAGTAACACCAAAGCGGCTGAATATTTGCAATGACGTCGAGCTTCTTAAATCGCGGCAAATCTTCATTGCAGATTAACTGCACATGGACGATAACAGGGCGACGGTCCCACGGTGGATTAATCCGCTCCATCGCTTCAATGACATCTAAGGCCTGCTTAACTGCGGCATCGCCAATGGCGTGAATGTGGATCTGAAACTTGTGCATGTCGAACTTAGTTACGGCATCTAAGAGTTCGTCATCACTCCATATTTTTATTCCAGATGATTCAGGTTTATCAAAGTAAGGCTCCATCAACGCGGCCGTGCCAGCAGAGAGAGCACCATCGGCTAAAAACTTAATACTGTTAGCTTTTACTAAATCAGCATTAGGAAGTGACGCAAACTCTTCACGCAATGCCACATACTCTTCGAGCTTTGATTGCCACGTACTGGGAGACGCCAAGAGAGAAAGATTCATGGAGATAGATAAATCTCCAGATTTTGCCGCTGCCAAATAGGCAAGGGCCATATCTTTTTCGACCCAAGAATCAATGGCGGCAGTGACGCCGACGCGCAAGTACGCATCACATGCTCGTTTTATCGCCGCCACATCACTTAAAATGGAATCGGCCGGGGCAGTGTTTAATATTAAATCCATGGCGTTGGGCTCGCGCAGAGTTCCTTGGGGTGAACCATCTGATCGGCGGGCGATTGTGCCACCCATGGGGTCGGCTGTGACATTGGTTATACCTGCCCGTTTTAAGGCTTCGCTGTTTACCCAAATGGTGTGATGGTCTACGGCATGTAAGACAACTGGGCGATCACTGACAACGCCATCCAACCAGTGCGCATCGAATGCCCCGCCAGGAATAATTGCGGCTTCATAGGCACCACCAATGATCCACGGCTCGTCAGGATTATCATCGGCATAGTTTTTAACTGCTGCGAGAATTTCATCGAGTGAGGTGAGGCCATTAATCTGCGGGCCAGCGACCTCGCGCCCACCAAAGATTGGGTGTGCATGGCCATCAAGAAATGCGGGGATAACAAAGGAGTTTTCCAGATCGACAGTTTCATCACAGTGCAACTCATGAGCCTTTACACCGATTGCAATAATGGTTCCATTTTCAACGAGGATTCCATCGAAGATTTCTTTTCCAGCAGACCAGCACCGTGCGTTGCGAAATAAAGTGCGCACAGTAAGTTAGGTCAGGTTATTTAATAAGTAACTGGGCAGGTCAAAGTGCGAGTAATTCCAGGTACCGCCTGCACCTTTGACAAGATAACGCGTCCGAACTCCTCCATGCTTGGTGCCTCTGCACGCATGATGACATCGTAAGGACCAGTAACGCCTTCGGAGAGAGTCACGCCGGCGATTGCAGAGACTGCC
>Ga0209297_1000685_pt1 | contig 20908 bp, 9 predicted proteins | sample S_130805_MF_Meta_FD_187322 | JGI IMG/M metagenome (GOLD analysis project Ga0209297, IMG submission 187322) | Freshwater microbial communities from Lake Simoncouche, Canada to study carbon cycling - S_130805_MF_MetaG (SPAdes) (version 2) | ecosystem: Environmental > Aquatic > Freshwater > Lake ...
CGCTTGTTCCTGAAGAACCACTGGTTCCACTTGAACCACTTGTTCCTGAAGACCCACTGGTCCCCGAAGATCCTGAAGTTCCATTAATTCCAGAAGATCCGCTAGTTCCATTAGCTCCAGAAGATCCTGAAGTTCCATTAGCTCCAGAAGATCCGCTAGTTCCTGCTACACCTTCATTTCTAGCGATTATTATTCTACTTGCAGGATAATTAGCTTGACTATTTATATTTTGTGAAGTTGAATCATTATGCAAAGCGTATATTTCTACGTAATCATTATTATTTAAAACCAGAACAGAAGAAAAATGAGTTACTGGATAATCATTGTTTGCGGGTATACTAGAATAAGAATATCTTCCCTGAGAAGAAGAAACGTTACCATTTTTTACTATGAATACAGATCTAGACGTACCAGAAGTTCCACCGCTTGCCCAGCCTATATATCCATCAACAGTAATAACAATTGAATCTCCAGAAGTATTTGTGAATCTATCAGTTCCATTGAAAGTTAAACCAATTGATCCTTGAGTATTTGCAGTATCCGCTGTAGACCAAATTACTTTTGTATTTGAAGAAGATGATACGCTTTGAGTAGAATTGTTATAATAAGCTAAAGTAGAAGAAATAACCGGATCACCACTTGTTCCACTTGTTCCTGATGTACCACTTTGAGGCTCAATCAAAACACCACGAAAAGTCAATACATTTGCAGTTGTAGTTGACAACGCAAATAAAACCGGCTTTGAAACTTCTCCAAAGTTACTTGGTTCTGTAGTTGTTACCGTTCCAGCAGTAGTTTCTGATAAAAAGTATATTTCACCAGCAGTCAAACCTGACAAACCAGTTATCAATCCATCTACCACCACTTTAAAAGTATTTGTAGTTGCCGACTTAACAACACCCAATACTTCTGCATGTGCGGCGCTGTCTGCTTGCGCTTTAAAATAATTTGTTCCATCGAATCTAATAACATCACCGGCAATAAAACCATGAGCAGCAACAGTAAACTCTTCAATTAAAGAAGTGCCGCTCCCTGTATCTAATTGTTTTTTTACAATGTTATCTTCAACTACTAATTTATATAAATTTTCTGAAGTTGTCGTTGTTGGCAATTCAGTAAATACTAAATTATTACTACCGCTATAATATAACGTACCAGTTGTTAAACTATCTGAATCAGAGAATTTTGGTATATATCCACTAACACCCAGACCATCAATTACTTTTTTACCACTTAACGGACTAAGATTTATAGCTTGATTTACATATCCAGAACTAATAAATAAAGTATCTGAGAATTCTGAAACCACTTCATCAGAATTAATTGCGCGAACTTTAACAAAATAATTAGTATCTTCTTTTATTGGAAAAACGAAAGATGGATCTAATGTAGAATACACAAAATCAGCAAAACCAGTTATTCTTTTTGCTATTTGTATTCCTGTCACCGAGTTTCCTAAACCATTTACTCCAGTAGAAAAAGGGGTGAAAGTGTTTAAATATCTATCTGTAGAATACGTTCCAGTATAAACCGTACCGCTAAACCAACCTCCAGAAGGTAAAAATGAAAAAGAATTGCTTCCTGTATAATCATACGACAAGAAAACTTCGGAAGAGTTTACGGAACCAGAAGGTATTCTTATTTCTGTTATATAATTAAAACCAGTAGTTGTTGAGAAAACTCCCGTTGGATAAGAACCAAAATTGTCCACATAAACAGTATGATCAACCCATTGAATACCAGAAGATCCGTAAGTATTAAAAATATCAAAACTTCCACTTATTCCAGATCCAGTTCCATAGTAAATTGATTGTATATTTTCGCTAATTCTGTTATCAATGAAATAATCGTATTTATTTTTATTAACACCGCTTTCTTCAACCAAAATGTGATAACTACAATCTTGAGACTGCTCAACGTGGTCCCATTTTAAAAAAGCTTCAAGATTTAAATTTTTATCTGTTTTGTTTAAACTTGAACTTACGTAGCCAGTTAAATGATATAATTTATTTGGTAAATTATATACAGAATAAGAATTAGGTTTTATTCCTGAAGATATTGTTTTTTGCCCACTATAAAGATAATTATAAGGAACAACATGTAAATAATAAGGATTTCTTACGAAATTATCGTCTTTACTATCTTGATTACGATCAATCAAATCCGGAATAAAAATTGTATTTAAATTTGGATTTTTAATATCAACATTGTACAGATAATCATCATCATCAGGATTAAAAACTGTTCCTGTAGTTGCAAAAACAGAAATCTTATCAATTATAGTTTCATCTGCATAAGATAAACCGACAGTAACTGTGTTATCTATTGAATAATTACTGATATTTACGCTTGGATTTCCAAAATTAATTAAAGCCGTTCCCGTGCTTTTTCTTCCTTGATTATCAGTGCTAACTGTATCAATAAAAAACGTATTTAAACCAGATATGTTTTTAGCTCCAGTTATGCTAATGAAAGTCTGCAATAAATCTGAAGAATTTATCGACAATGAAGTTTGTTTAGTAGAGAATGGAAATGTATATATTAATTGTCTATTTGAATTGTAATAATTTACATCAAAACCCGAAAATCCTGCATCTGTTACTGTTCCATTTAAAATTTGTTTTGTTACTGGCTTTTCAACAGTCCAACTTAAATTTATAATGTTTTCAGCCAAATAGCCCACGATTAATGGCGTATTTATATCTAAACCATATATTTCTGGCGAAACAGTAGTGTCTTTATAAGAGTACTGGCCATTAAAAGACAAATCTACACTTTTAACTATAAAAGCATTACTATAATCAATTCCTGTTGATGGAATAAAAGCCATATATTAAGTTACACATTAATTAACTTCATATTTTTATCAAAAGCGTAGAAATCAATTGAATATTGAGGATTGAAACTAATTCCATTTAATGGCGTTTCTCCTAAAAATAAATTTATGAATCTCGCTTCTGATCTTAAAATTTTAAATTTTAAAGTTTTTCCGTCTTTAGTTACAAGACAATACAACCCATAAACATTCATATTGCTAGAAACAGAATTTGAATTAAATATACTCGTAAAGTCTATTTTTAATTCTTTAAATTTATTCTCTGTAAAACCAGCATCTAGAGTTTCATTTTCTATATTAAATGAATAATCATAATTAGAGTTAATTGAACTCAAATAATTTATACTTTTATCAAACAATAATCCTTGCGTAAAGAACGTTTGAATCTGCGAATCAGTAAAAGCTGAAGAAATATAAGTGTCTGTGGAGAACACTATTTCTTTTTCATTATCTTGGTTAATATCTACATATTCATCTTTTTCAATAAAATCAAATTTTTCATAAGAATATTTCATTGCCGCTAATGAATATTCATTAGCGGAGTTTTCTCCTATATTAGTTATTCTGTACAAATCCCCATCTTCTGTATAATCATTAAGATAAATCGTAAAACAAGCGTCACTTCTTAAATTTGAGAAAGATCCATAATTAAGATCAGGGAATAAAGAAAAATTTACATCATTTATTTTCGCATAAGGAGTGTTGAAAGCTGCGACCCCATACAAAGGATTACCTTTCGGTCTTGTAATCTCTCTTAGTTTTTCACTGTTTAAATAATAAATTATAGAAGATCCATCATATACAACATTTAAGATATCAGTTGAAACTACCGTTCTATTTAAATTTGTAGTTGTGTTATTTTCTATAACCAACAAAGCTCCAGCAGCTATATAAAAGCCATAATTTATATCAGCTTGATCTATTGAAACGTTATTTATTTCACTTAACCCACAAATTAAATAAGTCGCAAGATCATCAATTTTGAAAGATATTTGACAATTATTTATATAACTTTGTTTTGTGAAAGCTTTTCTTGTAAAACCTGCTATTCCGATATTATCGCCAGAAACTGTTTTTCCATCGTCTGAAGATATTGCTTTATTTACTATATTCCAAGAAATATAAGCGGAATTAGTTAATTTTAATTTTAAATTACTATTATCGACTTCGCTTACATAATAAGAAAACTCTGATAATTCATCATTAACTAAAGTAAATATTTTAATAATACTTCCCAAAGCGTCTTCAGACACTTCTCTGTCAATACCTATATAACTATTTTTATAATCCAAAGAAGTTATTCTTCCAAAATTAATATTGCTATTTTTTAAAGCATCGCTTATTCTTATAATATCTCCAACTTTTAATAAAGAAATTTCTACTCCACCATTAAAATTAACGATTTGAGACTCTAATTTACCAGTAGCTAAAAACCATTTACCAACTCTTTGAGCTTGATATTTAGAAGTAATTCCAAATCCAATAATTTCTTTTTCAATTATTCCAAATTTTTGAATTAAATTTGCGTCTTCAATATAAACAATTTTATCTTTAAAATTATCAAGCTGATCAAGATAAGACACTTTAATTACTGAAAAAGCTGTATTTAAATTACTAGATGAATAAGCGAATAAACCATCTTTTACATTAGAATTATTGAATATATAAGAAACTGGTTTTTTAACATCGCTTGTTAAATTTAAATATCCATTTCTAAAATAGAATACCCCTCTAAAAATAGACGCCAAATCAGACAACACTCTCAAGCCTTCTGTTTCACTATTAATAAAAATATTTGCCGCAAACCTTGATTCCAGAAAATCAGAAAAACCTTGTTGTTTAGCCACACATTTACCTGATTTTATTTTTAAAGAAGTATCAAAAATGTTTGCTGAAGCGTATTTTATAGAAACCGCTTCACTAGTAGAATCAAAGTTTGTGACCGTATTCCCATATCCAGAAATGTAAGATACAATAAAAGACTTTATGTTATCTTGAACGTTTAATAAAGAGGGATTTTTTAATATATATTCTTTAAGAGCGGTAAAAAAATTACCACTCAAATCTGATTCTATAAATTTACGAGGACCAAAATCATTATACAACGTTATTGTGGCTAATGATCCATTTGTCGTTACAAGACCAATTATTTTTTTAACATTTAAATCTAAATCTTCACCCTTTTCATTTTTTAAATCATATAAAAATAAAGTACCACCAAATGGATATTTATTTTGTAAAGTAAAAATATCATCTGTAGTTGTGATTTGTATTTTATTAAAACCCTCTTGCCCTAAAATAAAAGAATTATAAAAAGAAAAGTTTTGAGCAGCATATTTTGTAGAACAATTCGTTTTAACAAGTTCATCGCAATATTTTGATATCTTATACAGCTCCCATTTATTAATATCGTTTTCTGTTAATATGGATTTAGCTAAACCATATCTTCCATTAACACATAAATCATGAAATATCCAAGCCGGATTATCAGTCCACCTTAAAGATTTACTGTAATTACCTCCCCAGTCTTCTGAATACTCTTTAGCTTCGGAATCGTAGTTATCTGGAACTTTTATTTTTAAAAACTTGCAATCAAAACTTCTAACAGGAATAGATGCAAAATGCTTAGAACTTACCTCATTTTTACAAATAGCTGAAAAAGGATATAAAAAATCATAATTAACAATTTCAACTACACTATTGACAGAAAAAGCTCTTGTTAAAACACCTTTTTTACTACCGAATGCTGGGATTCTCTTTTGTACGCTATAGATATTAATAATAAATTCAGAATTTATATTATCTAGTCTATCGTATTTATCTATTTCTAATTCGAAAGTCAATAAAACAGAATTTTGTTTTGCTATTATATAAGCCTCAAAAAGAAAATATTCAGTTTTTTGTTTAAAAGAGTTTGTTAAACTAATTACAAAACGCACAGTATTACTATAATTAGTTCCTTTATCATCTATATAATATAAATCATCTAAACTAATTATAACTTTTATAAAATTAGCGTATTTATTTTTCAAATAATGAGAGAAAACTCTAGCAGTTTTTTTTAAATCTATAATAGATTTTTGAATAGGATCTTCTGTACTTTCATTAAAAGAAGTGAATTTATAATTAGGATTAATTGCATCCCCATCTATTTTAGAAAATTGCTCAATGCTTTCGTTTAAATCGTATATTTTAGTTTTATACTCATATACTGAACTCGACACAGTAGAAATATTAGAAACTTCAGAACCTAAAGATAAAGAAAAATCTGAAGAACTTATGTTAAATAAATTACTTTTTCTATCTTTTATTGATACATCGTTAAAATAAACCCCATAAGCTAAAGATCCATTTGTTTGCGCTGTTCCAACGTTTGAGCTTAAATCAATATAATTCAAAACATTTCCAAAAGAATCCGTTAAACCTTCAATTGGACCTTCTGAAATCAAATCAACTGCTTCATAGAAACATTCAGAATCAACTGTAAAACCTTTAGAATTTGCAGAGTTAACGAATACGTCAACATCTGATTTAGACAAACTTATTATCATGATGCTATTTTATTTATATTTGTAATATTATTTGATATAACTACAGATCCAATTTTTAAACGTCCATAACCTATAGGAATAGGAACGTTTCTTTTGGTTACATTTTCATAAGAAGAAAATAATCTAGAATTTGTTTTAATATCAATTGGTGATTTTGGTGTTAGTAATTTTGTAATTAAAAATTGAATACCTATAGATATAGCCAAAATTAATAAACTTATACCAAAATCGCTTCCCATTATTAATGGAACTACTTCGATTTTAGAATTTGATTTTAATATTGGAGAATTAATATATTCAGGAGGCATTATTTTACCATCAACATAAATTATAAAATTAGATATATATTCTTCTAGTATACCTAAAGTACTGATTAAACGGCCAGTATTAGCTTCAATAGCTTCGAAAGCTTCAGCCACAGTTAGAATATTTAAATTCCAATCTAGCTTTACATAATTTTCAAAAACGCCATGTAATTTTACATTGACCATGATAATACTATTTACACTTCATTTCAGACCAATTATCATTATTAACATTATAAATCAACATATCTAAACAATGAAATTTTTGATAATAAATGTCGAATTCTGAAAAACTGTCTGAATTATTATGGTTATGGAATAAATATTTTATAGTAAATTTATTTTTGATGTATAAATAATCAACTGGCGATATTAAAAAAAAATTATTTGATTGTGGATGTTTGTTCTCTAATTCGATAAAAGACTCTCTAATACCGTCAAAAACTATAAACCCACAAACTTCAGTAGTTTTATTAATACATATAGATTTTATGCGCTGTTTTAAATCGTCATTTATCATTATTAAATGGATAAGTAGCTGAAAAAGCTCCAAAAGGCAATGCTCCATCATCAGGTAAATAGTCTTCAAACCTCAACAAACACCCTCGCAAAGTTTTAGAACATTTGTCTTGTTTCCAAACGTTAGTGTTTTTATCTGGAAATTTACCAACAACATTATTAGAAATGCAAACAAAAAAAGACTTTGGTTTATTAATAAAATTAATATTATTTATATCTTGTTGCGCGTCTAAACTTAAAATAGGATCAACGTAAACGAAATCTCCAGAATTATATGAAGTTGTTTGCGACCATTCGCCTTTGTATGTAATAGCCGTCAAACCATAAGAATTATTAGCTAAATCTTGTTTATAAGTGTTTAAAAATGTTTTATCATTTTCGTCTGCTATCGGCAAACCAGGATCTGGAGAATTAACATTTCCCTGCCAAGCGGATTCTTTAAAATACAAATAACTTGGTTGTAATTTATTTAAAGGAGTCGAATTGATTTGTGGACCTTTAAATGCCGAAGTGTTTCCATAGTTGCATCCATAACATCTATAATTCCACGAACAAGTATCGTTAGTTATTTTTCTTGTAGGTAACGATAAACTTTCAATATCAATCTTAGTTACTAACTCTAGCTCTACGTTTTCTTTATTTTCTGATTTTTTTAAATTAATTATAAATTTATCATAAGCTATATAAGTATTAAAAGCCGAATTACCGAATGGATTAATTTCATCTATAAAATTAATAGAATCCAGATCTTTACCCAATATTTTTTTTCTAAATGCTTTTTTACCAATAAGATCTGCGCGATCTTTTAATATTTTAGAAAAATAATTATTTATATTAGCTATTTTTAAAACAGGTCTACTTTGTTTTCCGTCTGATGAAGTTTCAAATGAAGAAAACTCACAAGGAATAAAAATATATTGATTACCTTGAAAAACGAGATTAGATGAAAAATTTTTAGAGCCATGAAAACGAAGGTATCCTTCATTAGACTCTAATTCTATTTCAAAGAGGTCTAATATAAGGTAATTATTTAATTTAAATAAAGTTTTCATATAGATTTTCCAGCTAAATTAAAGACATTGGGCAATCTTATTCGATTTGTTTTTATATCTAAAGATGATGACGATCCTCCTGTAAAAAGTTTAAAATATGTATTTAATAATGAATTGTTTAACTGTTGATTTTCTTCTGTATTTAATAGTCTATTATAAAAAATCATATCAAAGTAGCTCATAGTTTCATCTATTGTCACACAATTACTTATTAATTTTAAAGTAGTATTTTCAATAAGAGATAACACATAACTATCAGAATATCCAACAAATGATAACATATTATAACTTATTATTAAATTATTATTTATATATATTGAATAAACAGTATTTGTTCTTTTTATATTTATTAACATTGGATAGTAATCCGTTGCGTTTAATAAGCTTTTAGATAATTGCATGAAGTTTACATTTTGAACGCCATAAACATTCCACCACAAATTACTTCCCATGTCTTTATTATTATAACCTTTAGCAAATAAAGGGCTTGCAAGGAATTGAAAAACATTAGACTCTTTTCTATTTAAACGAGGGGTAAAAAATTCTGGAAAAGTAGTTATCATTATTTGATTAGGAATTATATTATTAACCACATCATTAGACCAATCCAATAATTTAAATTTAGACAGTTCATAAGCCGGTGGAACTATAGACTGAGCAGATATCGTTTTTGGTCTATAAGCCACAATCATATATAAATCAAATTGATTGCAATTTTTCTTTATCATTGTCGCGTTCGATTGATTAAATGTATAGTGAAGTTCTTGAGAAGCGTTTAAAGTAACTGATTTCAGCCCTGTACCAAAATAATTATTATTGAATATTCCAGCGGTAACACTTCCCGCTAAAATTGCAGTGGTTGTGGTATCTTTCCAATTTAGAGCCACAGAATCTATAGCGGAGTTTTCAAATCTGAATACATAGTCAGAAGCTATATTTCCAGATTTAATATAAAAATTAGATTTTATATTAGAAAAACCATTTACTATTTTACCCGCTATCGAAGTCGTACTAGTGATGGTTTTAAAAGCCATATATCCATCGATTCTATTTGCTGCGGCTTGCGTATCTTCTGATCTAGCAGCGCCGTATATATCATTTTTGTTAAACCAAGTGCTATTAGAATTAGTATGTAAAAAAGCCCCCAATCTTTCAGCGTCTTCTCCGTAAGAAGAAGCCCGAGATTGTATTTTTCCAAAAGAATCAGATGATGTAGCTAAAGCTGAGTAAAAAGTCTTTCCATCTGAACCGATTGAAGCTGTTCCCCCTATTCCTTGCCCATAAACATCGTAACTTGTAGCTTTATTTACATTTGAATTGCCAAACAAAGGAAAAACAAAAGCTTTTTGATTTCTATTTTTATCAATTCCAACAATTCTAAGTATATCTCCACCATTACCATAAAGCCAAGCGACACAAGCTTTAGTACCACCACCTCCAGCGGTTAAAATAGAATTAGTTTCTGAATAAATATTATAATTTAAATCTTTGTATTCTTGGTTAGCAACACTAGAAATTATATTAAAATTAAATACAGATCCTCCATTTTTTGAATCTGAGCAAGTTGGATCTTTTGGATTAGAGTTGTAAGCCGCTGTGGTTTTTGTTATTATATCATTAAAATCCCAAATATTTGAATTTAGAGTTATAGAGCCTTTTAAATCTCCACCTTTTCCGACGTATCCTAAAAGTTTAGTTGTATTAGATAAATAGATATTTATATTAGTACCGTAAGTCGCATCACCAGTAAAATTTTTCAACGTACCATTTAAATTTAAACAATATTTATCTTCATCATTTGCGGTAAAAGTGGTTAAAGCAGGTAAATAAACATTAACTCCAGATATAAATCTAAAATCATCATTTCCTTTATTTGTTGAAACTATTTTTTCATATAAATTGTAATTAGTATAAATAGATTGAGGGGAAATATAAACATCAAGAGGTCTTACAGTAAAAACTAAATCCACTTTATTACTCATATTACCAGTTAACACTTCATTAGATAATTGAGTGTCTAATTGATTTATGCCTGTAGCGTAAACAGACTCTCCGGTTACTCCATCTACCCAAGTATACATTCTTGCATAATAAGATTGATTTAATACAAATGCGCTTCCATTATCATAAGTTTCTATTTTTTTAAAAATGTCTTCATCTGCAAATCCATAATTTGTAGAAAATTTTGGTATAGAATTATTTTCAGCAACATTGAAAGTTTTTGAAACCTTTTTATCAGTAAAAGCTGTATCTATAGCTATATCTAAACCATAACCAGTAACAAAATAGTTATTTAAATATCCAGTTCCAGTTGGAGGTCTCCAATAAAAAGAGTAACCTAATCCATTAATTGAATCATAATTTTTTAAAGCTCTAAAGCTTCTAACATGACCCCCTGTAGTATCAACTATTCTATGACCTGTTGCATATATCGTTATATTACCACTAGGATCTACAGAACCATCTTCTGTAGATTCAGAGGATATTGTTATTGAAGATGTTTGATAGCCTGAAGTCCCAACGGAAGTTGGATTAAAAAATATATCAAAATAATCAGAATTTCCATTAGAAACAATCAATTGAGAATCAGATAGTAAAAAACTGCTATCATCGCTAACCATTCTATAAATAACTTCAGAATTACCGCTATTATAAACATAAACAGGATAACTAATTCCAAAACCAGTCATGCATTCACCAATAAATTTACCAGTAGAATTCGTATATGTCATAGTCGTAATAGCGTATTAAAAAAGACGTCAGAATCTGTTTTACCTTTAAACTCTAAAAACTTAGCGGATATCTCATGATTATTGTAGAATTTATATGTATGACTCCACTCTGGACAATAAACATCTATTGTTTTATTATAAGGCGCTGGTAAATCTATTTCAAAAATTTTAAAACCAGCTTTATTATCTAAAAACTTTAATAATGCTATAGCTTGTTTGTCAGATCTATTATGAAAAGCAAAATCAAAAGTTAAAACTGTTTTATTTATACCATTATTTTCAAAAGCTGGCGCAGTCATTTCGTATTCATTTTTTAAAAACCTTGGAGATACAGGAATACTATAATCAATATCAGGTTTAAAATAGAATTTATTAGTAAATAAAGAATTCAATCCGGTTGGGCTAGTCGAATTGTTTAAAATAGTATTATTAATTCCAGTATACCAATAATAACCCTCTAGAGCATTATCTATATTTTTATAAAACACTACGTCGTCTTTAACATATGTTTTTTCTTGCTCATAATATCTAAGGACATCTTCACTTGTAACAAGAAACCCACGATAATCTAAACTAGAATCATAAACTGAAACACAATTTATATCAACCGTATTGAGATTGGATTCTTTAGATGAATAATTTAAGTTTTCAAAATATATTTTTGCATTATTTTTATATGGATAAAATAAATCCATATTTACATTTTGATAAGATTCTTGTATATTTAATGGAGCATATTCAAAAGTGTTTTGAAAAAACCCTATTAATGCTTTCGATTGTTTATCAGATAATCCATCATAATTCAAAGAAAAATTACTAGTTAAGTTGTTTATATTTGGAGTTACATTGGTATAATAACCATCTCCATATTGCATTTTTAAAGATTTAGTGGAAAAATTAGCAGAACATCCATAAGTTTTTTTAAACAAAAGATCCGGATTCTTTGTCAAAAATTGAGAACCTGTTATGTTTATTGGAGAATAACGATAATCAGAAGCTGTAAAATCTTGGACAGCCAAATACAAATTATCATCGTTAGTAAAATGTTTTTTAAATAAATATTTTTCTATTTGTAAAATTTGATCATCAGTGGGTGTTTTTGAATATCCTAAAATTTCGTAATAAGAAATGTTGCTTGCATCATAATTATATAATTGGCTTGTACCCACATTTCCATGACCATTGCCCGCTGTCCCTAATCTTAAATTGTCCGCGTTAGCATGGAAATAATTTGCACTAACCGTATTTAATATTTGATAACCATTGTTTCTTATGCGTAAAGTGTTTGATGTGTTATTTTTAATTATAGATACTATATTTTTATTATTTAATAATTTTGCCGCTGAAAATGCGGAATTTATTGTTGATGCAGATGGATAAACAGCTTCTACTGGCCCTCCAATAAACTCTTCCGAACCATTAGGAACATTGCTGTTTAAAAGACCATTTGAATTATTTCCATAAACTCCTAAATAACCGCTAGATTTAATTGGATTAGAATCGTCAGTATTTATTATTGTAGAAAAATTAGAAAAATAACCATTAACCGTTTGAGATCCATTTCTTAAAGAATCAAACTCATAAACAATAAACCAACATCTGTCGTCTGATAAAAGCCCCGCAAAATCAATTGATGTATATAATTGATTGTAATCTTCGTTTTCATTAAACGCTTTAAATGATATAGCATTTTTTTGATTGTTAAAAGTTGGACGCGTTTCTTTCACGCTCGTAGAATCCAAATTAACTAAATACTGCAAAGAATGACCTGGAGCAGAATTTTTCCAAATATTTACTTTTCCAGAACCGTCGAATTCAATATTATTTAAATTATCTAAATTAAACCAAGCAAACAATCCAGATAAATTAGTTGGATAAGCGGAGTTTCCTGTGTGATACTGAAAATCAACTAAGTCATATTGATTATAAGAAGTTGATAAAGAAAAATCCTTTATACCAGAAACTGAAAATTGTGAATCTATAAATTTACTCATAATGTATTTCTTAATGGTGCTACACGTTGAGTTATAGCTAGATTACTTTGAACTATTCCATCAGAACTAGTATCAATTGATCTAGATTGAATCTTACCAGAAATAGTAAAAGTATTCAATAATGAATTAGTATAATTTTTTAGATACAATTCGCAATACGTGTCTTTTCCTTCTATTTCAGCAATATTATTTTGTTTTGCTACGTTCCCTTCCACTGAAACGCTTTTTAATCTGTTAGTTTTAGCAACTCTGAAAGGAGTTGTATATCCAACTTCAAAAAATGGAATTCTATCACATTGTTCAGAATAAGTATATTTAAATATTTCATCAAAACCAAATACTTTACTTGCATCTATTATATAACTATAATTCGCATGAGCTATATTTGTTAATGGAGAGTTTCTTGATGTTGTGAATTCTTTTATATTTATTGTGCTATTTGTTGAATTTATTTTTCCATACCAATCGAAAGTCACATCCATTACAATAGAAGAAAAATCCGCAACTGCAAAAGACATGGATTTCAAATAACAGTTGTCTATAGAAATTCCACCAAACGAACAATTTATAGAGCTTTCTAAATTCGTAGTTGGAAATAAATAAGATGGAACCGTTCCAGTTAAATAAAATTGAGAAGTTAAAGATCCTATAACTGTGTTTTCAGGAGCGTATCTTAATAAACTTCCATCAGATAAAAGAACTGGTGATATATTTGATTGCAAAGAAACAGACACGGAATTAGAATAATAAACATCATTATTAATTCTAAAATCTATATTCTCATATTTTATGAATTTGCTCATTAGACGACAGTGTATGCAATTGTAGAAATGACTGTAAAATCGACATCGCCCCAAGTACTTTTTGTTCCATCTGTTTCACAAATTCTATACTGCAACATCTGGCCTGAAGTGAAAGAAGTTGTTCCATTAAAATTAGTTTTTAACTTATTGTATACTATATTTGTAAACAAAGGGTTAAAAATTGAATAACCAATAATACCACTTACTGGTAATGATGCTGGATTACTAGGAGGGCTTACAAAAAAACCTGATATAAATCCATTTGGAGTTATAGGATTATAAAGAGGATTAACTGCTGATATTTCAAATCTATACTCAGAATTATTAGCTGACGTATCTGACGTTACAATTGATATCTTTTCTACAGTTCCCGCGTATTGAGTTATGCTAAATGGAGCGGCAAAATCATTATGACCAGATGGATTTGAAGCAGAACTATTAATCAAAGGATTAAAATATATATGACTTCCAGTTACTCTAGTTGAATATATTTGAACAAACTTACCTTTACAATAACTATCACTAGAAGTATAACTGCCATCAATATCTAAACTTCCTGCTGTGCTTAATTTAGCAACAACATCAGGAGATGCGCCAGCATAACCATTTTTTATAAATACAAAACAATCATTTAATCCTGGAAAAACGGTGTCATTATATAAATTTCCAATCGACCACTTATCTGTACTTGGTGAGCCGTCGTAACGAGAAAAAGTTACAAAACTATTTCTTGGTCCTGTGTCTCCACCTCCAAAAGCTTTATTAGTTGCGACTACTATCTGAGCGTATCCTTGTGTGTTTGTATTTTGAAAATATGCTGGAGTATACTGTGCTGTACCAGTCGCTCTAACGTCTAATTTATATGATGGACCAGTTGTTCCAGCACCAATAAAACCATTACTTCCAACAACTAAATTATCTTCATTTAATGTTGAAACTGGACCCATGAATGCATGATTAGATTCTGATCCAAAATAGTAAGTTGCTGTTGAATTTTTATAACTACTAACGCATCTGCTAACATTCGTTTGAAATCTCGACACTTCTCCAGCAGTACCGCTTACATGCAGCGTATAAGCTGGAATCGCATGACCAATACCCACTTTAGGAACGGTCAAGCTGTTGTCCACGTAAACAGCATTGTAACCTACATTAATATCGCCAATATTATTATAATTTAAAAATAAAGTTTCATCAGTAGCGCTAGTTTTTATTTCTCCAGTATATGGATCAAAAAGTATAGCATTGCCTGAATTTTGAAACTGAATTGATGCGCCACTTACTAAAAATTTATTACTTAAAACTCCAGTAGAATCGGTAATACCAAAATTACCACTTTGATCTACTACAAATAAATTAGTAAACGTTGATCCACTATTAATAGAAGATTCAAGATATAATTTAGTATCATTAGGTTTTTTGCTAAATTCATAGTAAACATTTGGATCAGATAAGGAAAAAGCTATTTTTCTTCCTGAATTTAAGGTACTTAATCTAATTTGACCAGAACCATTTGTAGCTGTTAAATTATCTACCACATCTAATGAAACAAATGGAGTTCTATCATTAATGCCGACAAAACCATACGCACCGCTTATTGATAAACCATAATTTTCAGTATTTTCAAATATTGTAAACCCTTGAGCCGTTTGTGCGTATAAACCCGTGAAAGCTTTTGAAAGCTCTTCGGTGGTTATCTTATTGTTGTTTGCGGATGTCGAATCTGATATAAAAAATATATCACTTGAAACAACGCTTGAGCCTAGTTTTGCTGGAAATGAAGCTAATGGTGTACTCATATTAACTATTTAAATAACCTTTATAATTAAGTTTTACACTCAAAATATCATCTGCTGATGAATTAAATTCTTGCGATATCATTTTAACGTTAGAAAAACTCTGATTAAATATCGTAACTCCGTTAGTTGCATTAAAAGCTTCTAAATCAGCGGCCACTAAAGCAGTCGTTTCAAATACTTTTCCTTTTATAGTTATACTAAAACTTGTGTCTATATCATTAGTTAATATATTATATAATGATTTACTTTGATAATCGTCCACCTCTAATCCAAAACTTGCATTTATTTCTATTGGAGTGTTTAATAACACTTCGCTTGGAATATAGTTTGGAATTGGCGCTACTGGACCTGTCGGACCAGAAAAAGAAATTCCACTTTGATTTAATGTGTATATTGGCTGTTTCGGACAATTAATAGAATAGTCAAAGCTAGTCACTCTATTTGAAGAAGATCCACTACAAGTTAATGTAATGTCTTTGACTTGTGGAACAAATAATTCTGGCGGTTTAAAATTACCTGACGCATCATAACTTGGACCCAAATCTCCATAAACAATTATATCTGCTGTTGTTGAAGGTATTTCACCAACAGAACATGATAAAGAAAAAGAATTTAAATAACCAGATAAAAAACCTAATTTTTTTCCATTATAATTTATACTCCCTTTGAAGGATTTTGCAGTTTTATTGACGTTTTCACCAGTAAAAGGCAAAAAAGGATCATTATATAACAAATATTTATTAATAGAAAAATTTGCAATCGGCACTTCAGCAATTATTTGTTTATTATATCCGACACCTATTGTTTTAATTGGCGCGTAATTAATATTATAACTTCCATTAACTGATGTTATTCCAGAAATAGTGGTATTATTCAAATAAAATATATTTTCGTAATTAAGTAATGCGCTTTTCATATTATTAGTTTCTTATTCCTGCTAATGAACCACCAAAACGTTTTTCTTTTCTAATAGTGTCTAGAACTACATCATAAACTTTACTATTTAAGTTTTGCGATAACTCGACATCTTGTTGAGCGTAGCTTGTACTATTTGCTCCCATTTGAATTTTACCATCTCTTTGAACTGTAGTATTAAAATTAAACGAATTACTAGCGTTACTATTATTATTTGTTGTACTATTATTTCCAGCCGCTGTTCCAAATCCAGCAGATGGAACACCGCCTGTTGCATAACGTTTTATAACTGGCGAATTAATTAATCCTCCTGTTGCATAAGCTGGAACTGTATCTGATAAACGAGAACCAATTGAACCACCAACTTGTTTTTTAAAAGGCGGTCTACTAAAATCCGTTCTTAATGCTAATTGTCCATACTCATCCCCTATTTGTTGAGGAGTGCTTGGTTTATTACCAAATTTATTTACTCCAGCAGATATGCCTAAACTAACTGCTGCACCAGCTAACGATCCAATTAAACCAGCCGTTTGTTGTCTTTGCGCTCTCTTCTTTTGTCTAGCTGTTTCTATTTCTGATCGTTTTTGATCTCTCAATTCGTTATATAATTTACTTTCTTCTAATCCATAACTAGTCATGTTAGATTCCATAGAAGAAATGTCCTCAAATTTATTGCTAAATGATCCACCAGTAGCAAAACGAGGAGCAGCAGAAAAGTTTAATTTATCAAGTGAGACTGGACCACCCATTGCCATTACCGCATTTCTATTTAATACATATTCACCATTCTCAAGCATTGCTGGATATTTATCACCAGAACCAACTCCAGAAATGTACATACCAGATTGAGCGCGAATAATCCCGCCTCTTTGTTTACCGCCTACTGGCAAATTAGGAACCCCCATATTTCCCAATATTCCATAAACCGCTGATTGCATCAACGTTGAGCTTATAGAATCAAGGAACTTACTGGCTATGCCCATCAAAGCTTCTCCTAAATTATTTGATTCGCGAATTGCAGCTTTTATACCATCAACTAATCCGTCAGCAAACATCTTTGGAAGACTCTCTCCCAAATTCAATAGTAGATCATCGCTTTCTTGTGCAAGATTTCCAAAACCTTTTTTAAATCTTCCAGCAAATGTGTTATTAACTTTTTCTATTTGCGTGTTTAATCTAACTTGAGCGTCAATATCATCTCTAGTTATTTGTAAAGCTTGTTGCTTAGTTTTAATTTGTTCTTGATATCTCTTAATCGTTCCAGCAAGAACAATATTACCAGCGTTTCTCGCTTCTGTTTCTTGTTTTTCTAAGAAAGTTAATTGTTCTGCTTGAGTCATTTTATCATTGAAACCAGCTTGACTCAAATTACTTTCGAAAGTGCTAGTATTATAACCAGTATTACTTGCGGCAGAAGCTATGCGAGATTCTTGTATGCGTTGAAGAGCTTGAAATCGTGATCTTTGTTCTGGAGTGTAAGAAGATAAAGTTTTTTCTCTTAACTGCATATCTTCATAACTTGTTGGGGTAGAAGAATTTATTTGTTGATCAGTCATTCCAGCATAAGGATTATTTTGCATTTCTTGCACAACGGTTGATCCCCCTAACGATTCATTTAATTGTGTTTCAATCAAATCCATTATTGTTTTATTCAATTCTAAAGTCGCGGCAGTATTTTCCTGTTCAGCCGCCATCTCCAAAACTCTTTGTTGAATTTCAGCGTTAATTGCGGCATCTTCTGCCGTTCTTTGCTCCTTTAATATATCAGCTTGTATACCAAATTTTCTTTCGCTAATTTGAGATCTTCCCATTCCGTATGTTTCTCTTTGATCGTCCAAACGTCTTTGCATAGCATTTACATTTGCGCTACTGCGAGCTTTAGCGATTTCTGAAGAATTACCTATGCTTGCGGAAAGATCTTTCATCTTTTCCATACGCATTAAGTTATCTTTATCAACTCGGGCTTTTGCTACAGCTATTTCTTTATCTACAGCTATTCTTGCTTCGCTTAATTGTTTATTTATTTCTAATTCTTTTTTAGCGTTGGCTTGTTTTTGTTCAAATAAAGTTTGAGCTTCAGCTTTTTCTTTTAAAATATCAGACAACTTATCTTTTTCAGCTTGGTTGGCGAATTTTAAAGTGGTTTCTTGAAGATTTATTAATTCTTGTTGATATGCAATAATTTTTGATCTTTCTTCTTCTGAAATTCCAGTATCTTCTAAAATCTTTGCTAAAGATGTTAAAGTAGTTTTAATTTCTTCAGGATTATTAAAAGGTAAACCTACTCCTAGCTCTACACCTTTTTTACCTGCCGTAGCCATATTTGCAGAAAATCTCGTTTCTTGAACTTTGGCAAATTGAGCTTCTTTTAAACCACTAACAATACCATTTACATCTCCACTATAATTTCCACTTTGAATTTGAGGTAAAACTTTATTTTTATAAAATTCAGCATTTACTTGTGAATTTGAAAGACTAGATTTAAAAGAGCCACTAAGTTCTTGTGCGTTTTTTGTTAAAAAATTTGATTTTTCATTGTCTTGCTCTGCAATAGCTTTGTCATAATCTTGTTGAGATTTTTGCAATAACATTTGGGCTTTTTGACCTGCATTTGCAGCGGTAAAATCAAATTTTCTAGCGTCTGGAAGGTTGCTGGATATAAAAGAATTTATACTATCTTGAAAGTTTGTTGAAAAATCAAGAATAGAAGATTGTATTCTTCTAGTGCTTGAATCCTTTTCAAAAGATAAAGCTACATCAAAAAGATTTTTATTTAAATCTCTTTCTATTTTTCTAAAAATTTCCGCAAAAGATTTTGTAGCTATTTCTCTAAAATTAATAATTTGTTTTTGTACGTTACTACCAAGTTCAGATTTTTCTAAATCATTAGCTATTAGAATTAACTGTTCTATAGGTATATCTTGTATTCTTAATATGGCTTTTTCTAACTTATCTTTATAATTAGTATCGGTTTCTTTCGTTATTCCAATAGAACCTAATAAATCTTTAGCTACAGTAATTGGTGAAGCTTTATTTTCAACTTTTTTTCTAGCTTCCTCAACTGAATTTGCGCCACCACCTTCATAACCACCATAAATCTCCATTTGTGTTATTGTTGATCTTAAATTTTTTGCATCTGCGACTTCTCTAAGATTTTTAATTAATTTTGATTTTTCATTTTTATCTAAAGAAAAATTAAATACAGAACCCAAATCTTTTGAATCGGTTTTACTAAATAAAGCATTTTGCAAACTTGTTTTTTTTGTAGTTTGATTGGTATAGTCTTGCAAATTTTTCGTCATTTCTTGCACGCTTCCTCCAGCAGCTAAAAACATTTCCTGTAATTTAACATCAGCTATTTCATTAAATCCTGTAGATAGTTTTTTTGTAGCGTTTTCTATATCAGAAGATGATGCGCCAGACGCTATCATTTGACTCAAAGATTTTTGAGCTTCTATATAAGAAGAAGCCGCAGATATATTAGTTTGAGTTTTTTGAGCTTGCTCTTGATTTAATTGAGACAACTCTTCTGTGGTTAGCGCTGTTGCATTTAAAGCTGAAGTCAAACCAACTAAAGCTCCAATAGTGCCACCAATAATCGTTCCAGGTAAACCAAATGAAGCGCCAATACCAGCGCCTGTTGATATAGCAGTTAAACCAGTACTTAAACCAGATTGAACACTTCTTTCCGTGGAGGTCATATCTGTTCGTTTTCTATCTCCAAATGCTATTTGCTCTGCAAATCCAGCAATCATTGGACCAGCAAGAGAAATAGCTGTACTAGCGGATGATAAAGATTTACTTAATTTACTCTGTTGTCCATAGATTTCTTGACTAGCCTTACTCATTGCTGTATCTAATTTATCACCAGACACCCCTCCTTTAGATAAACTGTTTTTCAATTTACCCATTTCAGAATCAATTAATTTTGTTCTTCCTCCGAATGCGCTTTCAAAATAACCTAACTGCTTATCTGCTGATTGAACTGAATTAACAAAATCTGCAATAGCTTTATCAATATCATTTGTATTGAAAGTAGCATTACTTGCACCTGTTGGAGATTGATATGTAGGACTAACACGTTGTGATTGAGTAGGATTTCCAGATGGATAATAATTTGATGGTGCTGAAGGTGTTCCAGATGGCATGTACGAATAACTTTGACCAAATGTAGCAAAATTTGGAACATATCCTTTATTCATCAATCCAGCGTCCTTCTGCCCTCTCATTGAATCACTCAAAGCATTACTTAAACCACCATGATCAGAAACTGCATCTGCAAAATTTTTCTGACCTGTGTTTCTAATAAAAGGAAAAGGTCCAGTAGAAGTATCTAAAACAGCTTTATTACCGCTCATGCTTTCTTCTAAGCCCATTACTGCTTGTTTATACGCAAAGTTAG
>Ga0209297_1000686_pt1 | contig 20897 bp, 21 predicted proteins | sample S_130805_MF_Meta_FD_187322 | JGI IMG/M metagenome (GOLD analysis project Ga0209297, IMG submission 187322) | Freshwater microbial communities from Lake Simoncouche, Canada to study carbon cycling - S_130805_MF_MetaG (SPAdes) (version 2) | ecosystem: Environmental > Aquatic > Freshwater > Lake ...
CAACCGCAGGAACTATGAAGAATGGGTCGTCAGATTCGGCCACAGTGTCAGCGTAGAGCACTTACCTGCCGAGTTTGTGTCGCTTTGGATTACTCAGCTCACATTGCTTGCTGTTGCACGTGCCTGCACTCCATCGAGTTCAATCACGACAACCACGGTGATGCCTTGATCTGCACCGTTCTGCACCTCGAGCGAGATGATGCGCGCCTGGTTCAAGACCACCAGTTGTTGAGCAACCGCTTCGCTGCTTTCTACGGCGGCAAGAGCAACTGCATCAGCCACTGTTTGCGCCGCCATTGAGGTCGTTAATTTCTGTTCAACGGTGACAAGAGCCAAGACCCACGAAAATGACAATGCCAGCACCCCCATCATGAGGATGCTGGCGTTACCTTGATCGGCTTGTTGTCTCACTCGTCGTCGTCGGTGGCAAGAATTAACGCAACTGACGTGACGGCTTGTCCAGGCTCGACAGTCATCACTCGTACACCGGTCGCAGTACGACCTTGTGACGAGATGTTGCGCACATCTGTGCGAATGGTGGAGCCACCAGAGGTCACTGCCACGATTTCGTCATCGAGACCGGCCATAAATGCTGCAACGACCGCTCCCTTCTTTTCACCAATCTGAATTCCGCGCACGCCAATACCACCACGGGTTTGACTGCGGAACTTGTCAAGTTGAGTGCGCTTACCGTATCCAGCTTCGGTCACCATCAAGATCGCGGCATCGTCACGAGCGACATCGACGCTCACCACTTTGTCACCAGGTCGTAATTTCATTCCGCGAACACCGGCAGCAGCACGACCCATCGGACGAACTTCGTCTTCGGAGAAGCGAATGGTCATACCCGACTTACTCACCATGAAGATGTCGTCTGATCCGCTTGTTTCAATGACTCGAACCAATTCGTCATTGTCACGCAAGTTGAGAGCAATCAAACCATCGCGACGACCGTTGTCGTATTCGTTGAACGCAGTTTTCTTGACGACGCCATCGCGAGTTGCAAAGAACAAGAATCTCTCGGCATCAAAGTTGCGGGTGTCAATAATTGCTTCGATGGTTTCACCCATCTGCAATGGCAACAAGTTGACGATCGGGACGCCCTTGGTGGCGCGTTCACGCTCGGGTAATTCGTGGGCTCGCAAACGATAGACCCGTCCCCTGTTCGAGAAGAACAGCAAGTACGCGTGCGCTCCCGTAAAGATGACGTGCTTCACGATGTCATCGGTCTTAAGTTTGGCGCCAGTCACGCCTTTGCCGCCACGACCTTGGCTCTTGAAGTTCGAAGCCAAAACAGTCTTGATGTACTGAGCTTCAGTCATCACGACCACGAGCTCGGTGTCATCAACGAGGTCTTCAATGCTCATTTCACCAGAGTCAAAGGTGATGGGGCACACGCGAGGAGTTGCGTGCTCTTCTTTGATCGCCAACATCTCTTCAGAGATCACTCCCCGTAACTTTGCGTCATCAGCCAAAATTGACTTCAGCTCGGCGATGCGTTCGTTGAGTTGTCCCATTTCTGCTTCAAGATCGATTCGTGACAAACGCGTGAGTTGACGCAATTGCATGTCAAGAATGTCGATGGCCTGAACCTCGGTGAATTCATATGGTGCGACCATCAATGCGGCTTTTGCTGCGGGAGCGTCTTCGCTTTCACGAATCAACTTGATGATCTGATCAATGACATTGAGTGCCTTCAATCGACCGTCAAGTAAGTGCAGGCGCCGTTCGGCCTTGTCGAGACGGAATTCAGTACGACGAGTCAATACTTCGATCTGGTGACGGATGTATCCGTTGAGTGCATCGGCCAAGGTGAGTTGACGAGGAACACCATCAACCAAAGCAACCATGTTGACGCCGAAGCTTGTTTGCAGTTGTGTCTGTTTGAACAAGTTGTTGAGCACAACGTTGGCGTTGGCATCGCGCTTCAACTGAATGGTGAGATACGTCTTGCCACCCGATGATCCGTCGTTGACGTCGGCGATACCGTCAAGTTCGCCGTTGTCAACGAGTTCTTGAATACGGCCAGCGATCGCTGAACAACTGGTTTGATACGGCAACTCGGTGACGACAATTTGCATCCCGCCGCGCTTGGTTTCTTCAATCGACGCAGTTGCACGCATCTTGATACTGCCGCGACCAGTGCGGTATGCATCCATGATTCCGGAGCGACCAAGAATTGCACCACCCGTTGGGAAGTCGGGGCCTTTCACAAAAGCCATGAGATCTTCGGTAGTTGCAGCTGGGTTCATGAGCAAGTGGATACATGCGTCAATGACTTCACCCAAGTTGTGTGGCGGAATGTTGGTCGCCATACCAACAGCAATACCTTGCACACCGTTCACCAACAAGTTGGGGAAACGTGCCGGTAGCACGACTGGTTCTTCGCGTGAACCGTCATACGTCGGAATCATGTCGACGGTGTTTTCGTCGATGTCTGCCAACAGATGCATTGCTAATGGATGCAAGCGACATTCGGTGTAACGACTGGCGGCTGGGCCGAAGTCTGGTGAACCGTAGTTTCCGTGGAAGGCAATCAATGGGTGACGTAGTGAGAATGGCTGAGCCATGCGAACTAAGGCGTCATAAATCGCGCTGTCGCCATGGGGGTGATACTTAGCCATCGTGTCACCACTGACACGCGCTGATTTCACGAATGGTCGATCGGGACGGAATCCCTGTTCTTCCATGTCCCAAATGATGCGGCGGTGAACTGGCTTTAATCCGTCACGTACATCGGGAAGAGCACGCGACATGATGACTGACATTGCATAGTCAAGGAACGAACGTTCCATTTCATCTTGTAACGAAACAGGCTGAACGGGAATGTTTGGTTCGTCTGGTGTTGCGCCTTCATCAGGCGTGGAGGGAGGAGTCTTTTTGCTTGCCATCAGATATCGAGGAACCTTACGTCTTTAGCGTTGGTCTGAATGAAGTGCTTCCGACTTTCAACGTCGTCGCCCATGAGTACACCCATGACTTCATCGGCCAATGCCGCTTCATCAACTGTTACTTGTAACAAGGTTCGCGTTCCATCCAACATTGTCGTTGAACGCAGCTCTTCCCAGTCCATTTCACCAAGACCTTTGAGTCTCTGGAATTCTTTTTTGTGATTGGGATGTTCTTCAAGGAATCGCGTCTTCGCAATATCGTCCTTGAGATAGATCTTCACCTTGCCAACTTCGGTTGAGAACAACGGAGGCTGTGCGATGTACACAAACCCCGCCTCAACAAGTGGGCGCATTTGACGGAAGAAGAAAGTCAACAACAAAGTACGAATGTGGCTACCGTCAACATCGGCGTCAGCCAGGATGATGATTTTGTGATAGCGAGCTTTCGCAGCATCAAACTCGTCGCCGACGCCGCCGCCAATTGCGGTCACAAGTGCAATGACTTCGTTGTTCTTGAGCATCTTGTCGAGTCGTGCACGTTCAACATTAAGAATTTTTCCGCGGATCGGCAAGATTGCTTGAGTGCGCGGATCGCGCGCGTCAAGTGCGGTGCCACCTGCAGAGTCACCTTCAACAATAAAGATTTCGCTTTCTGACGGATTGCCACTACTGCAGTCCTTCAGTTTGTCGGGCATACCTGCTCCGGCGAGAGCGGTCTTACGTCGTACCGCGTTACGCGCGTTCTTGGCAGCGACACGAGCCTGTGCCGCTGCTTGGGCTTTCTTGACAATCTTGTTCGCTTCAGTTGGGTTTTCATCAAGCCATTCGGCCAGACGTTCGTTCGTTACTTTCTGAACAAACGAACGCATGGATACGTTTCCGAGTTTGGCTTTGGTCTGACCCTCGAATTGCGGTTCGCCCAATTTCACTGAAATGATCGCAGTGATTCCCTCACGGATGTCTTCACCCAACAAGTTGTCTTCTTTTTCTTTGAGTAAGCCGCGGTTCTTGGCGTACTTGTTGATGACACTGGTGAGGGCGGTCTTGAAACCTTCAACGTGCATACCGCCTTCGACCGTGCTGATGCCGTTGGCATAGCCATGAATACCTTCGTGGTATCCGGTGTTCCACTGCATCGCGATGTCGAGCATCTGGCCTTCATCTTCATCTTCGTAGTAAGCAACCTTGCTGAACAAAGCTTCCTTTGAAGTGTTCAGGTGCTTCACGAAGTCGACAATGCCGCCCTTGTATTGGAAAGTCACGTCTTGCGTCTTGCCGGCGCGCTCGTCTTTGAACACAATCTCGAGACCACGGTTCAAGAAAGCCATTGTCTGCAGGCGCTCAAGAACTGTGCGGGCAACAAATTCAGTTCCTTCGGAAGCAAAGATGATCTGATCGGGCCAGAAGGTCACCGACGTACCGTTCTTACGTCCACGTGCGGGGGTGTCGCCAGTAATGGCAATCTTGCCCTGTGGCTTTCCGCCATCTACGAATTCAAGTTCGTAACGCTTGCCGCCACGATCGATTTCAAGTTTCAACTTCGTCGAGAGTGCGTTCACGACCGAAACGCCCACGCCGTGCAAGCCACCAGAAACTTTGTATCCCTCGCCGCCGAACTTTCCGCCAGCGTGCAAAACGGTCAAAACGACTTCGGCAGCGCTCTTGCCTTTGTGCGGACCCGATGGGTATGGGTCAACGGGAATACCGCGACCGTTGTCATCAACACGGCAACCGCCGTTCTCAAGCAGGGTCACACCAATAGTGGTGCAATGACCAGCCATCGCTTCGTCGACTGCGTTGTCAACGACTTCCCAAATCAAGTGGTGAAGACCCGCCAAACCAGTCGAACCGATGTACATGCCGGGTCGTTTGCGAACTGGGTCAAGGCCTTCGAGAACTTGAATATCTTTAGCGCCGTAATCGCCGGTGGTGGTAGTGCTTTTGTTGGACACGTATTCCTCTGTGGGTGGGTTTAGAAGGCCGTAACGACTGTGTGCTCAAGACGAAAATCTTGGGCGACACGATGGCTCAACACAACGAAAAAATCTTAGTCGCTGACAACCTTCAAATCGTGGCAATACGGGCCACATATGCAGGGCAAATACACCGTTTTTTGTCGTGCTATTCGTGCAGTTTTTCGGTGTGTTTTTCGCACCGAAAAATGTCTCTATTAACGCCGACGTTTGACCCGAATTTCGAGTCGTTCAACGGGCATCGCTCCCCCAACATTCAGACGTGTCAACAGGTCGGCTTCGAGAAATTTCAGTTGGGTTGCCCAAGCTGGTTCATCGACCTCAACAATCAACGTTCCGGCATCAAGTTTGAGGGGTTTGACATGACTACAGACGGGTTCGCCGACAATTTCTGACCATCGCGAAAAGACCGTCACGGTGGTCTGACGATCTCCGCCTCGCAACGACTTCAGAAGTCGCTCAATACTGCTCGAAATTGGAGTTGGCTCAGGATTGATCGGCGACAACGGCGCCTCCTTCAATTCGCAACACCCGATCTGGTCGGGCCGCCTCAGGGAGGGCGCTGGCGGTCGTAATGACGACCTGACCTTTGGGTAGATGGGTCAGCAGTGCTGTGCAACGATCAGGGTCGAGTTCGGACAAAACGTCATCAAGAACCAACAGTGGTGTCATGTCAGTCTTCTCGGCGACCAACTGATGGGCGGCGAGCCGTAAGGAAAGCGCGAGTGACCGCATTTCGCCTTGACTCGCGTGAGTCCTCGCCGGCAATGACCCGAGGTACAAGTCAATGTCGTCTCGATGAGGCCCGACGGTTGAGACGCCTCGCCGAATGTCATCTTGTCGCGCTGTTGCTAACGCCATTCCTAAACCAGTTCGTCGCCAGGCTGGTTCGTATTGCAACGTGACAGCCATCGGGTAGCCAGCTAAATGTTGATAGGCCTGTTGCACTAGCGGTTGAAGTTGCGCGAGCACCGTGGCGCGTTCTTGGCCAATCTCGTTACCAACCGCAGCAAGTTTTTCATCCCAAACATCAAGAGTGAACCCAACCTCTTCGGTGAGGCGACCATTAGCTTGACGCAAAAGCGTGTTGCGTTGTTTTAAAACGCGATCAAGTTCAAGGCGTAATGCATCGTTACGCAAGGCCAAGCTCACCAAAGTTTCATCAACGAATCGTCGTCGCTCAGAAGGTGAACCCTTAATAAGTTCAAGGTCGTCTGGTGAAAAAACCGTGACACGCAATACGCCGAGCAAGTCGCGCGTTCGCGGTAGTCGTTGTTTGTTGACCTGAACAATGGTTCGGCCTTGACGTTGAATCTGTACTTCAACTTGCAATTCGCGACCATCGTTATGTCGCACCACTGCACGTATCGTTGCGAAGTCTGCACCCTCACGAACTAACGCAACAGGAGGTACTTGGCGAAAGCTATCCAGTGTTGCCAAGAAGGCCATCGCTTCAGCGACGTTGGTTTTTCCTTGCGCGTTACGACCAACAATTGCTGTGACACCAGCTGTCAATGCAAAGGACGCGTTGACATAGTTGCGAAAATCGACGAGCTCTAATTGCTCGACGATCATCGCGCGATCACGACTTCAGTGGCATCAACAAGTATGTGAACTCATTCTGATCGACACCACGAATAAGAGCTAACTTGCCTGGTTCGCTGGTCTGAATGGTGATCTCGTCAGTTCCACATGCTTCAAGTCCTGAGGCCAACAGTTCGTTATTGAAACGAATTTCAATATCGCTGCCCGAAGAAACCGCATCAATTTGTTCGGTTGCTTCACCATTGTCCGGTGTCACCATCCGTAACGTCACAGCATCGCCCGCAACTTGTAAGCGCAACGGAGTTCCAATCGGATCGCGAGCAACCAACTTCACGCGTCGGATCGCGTCAATCATCGCTTCGCGCGACACCTTCAACGTGTTTGGCAAATTTGGTGGAATTAAGCGCTTGTAATCAGCAAATGCACCCTTCAGGAGTCGCGTCACTAAACGAATGTTGCCAACTTCAAATGTTGCATCGTTCTCGGTGATGTTGATCGATACACGATCGGCGGTGCCAAGCAGTCGTTGCAATTCATTCAAAGCGCGCGCCGGCACAACGAAACTCGAGTCATCTGGAATCACGTTGGCTGCGATATCGCGAATGGCCATGCGGTAGGAGTCAGTGGCAACGAGGCGAAGCTTTCCTTCGACGCCCGTCATCAAGACGCCGGTGTAGACACCGCGTGCATCATCGTTACTGGCAGCACGAACAACTTGCTTGAGTGCTTCGGTTAAATCTTTGGTTGCCATCGGTGCACCTTCACCAACAGTGCCCGACCACTTCGGAAAGTCGTCGCCAGCACCAATCGGAACTGTGAAGTTCACACGACCCGCCGAGATATCAACTTTGTCTTCGCCAAGATCGAACTCAACTGCACCTGACGGAAGCGAACGAACAACTTCACTGGTCAGTTTTGCTGGAACTAAAACGACACCGTCTTTCATTCCAGAAACAGTGAGACTCACATCAATCGTTAAGTCGCCGTCGGTGCCGGTGACGCGTAACAGTTCTCCAGCAAGAACTAAACGCAAACACGACAACGTTGGATTCGTTGCTCGACCAGTAGACGCACGACTTGCGGCTCCGAATGCCTCAGCGAGGACTTCACGTTCACACCGAAATTTCACGGCTGATCTCCTTCATTGTTGTCATCACGTCTTGATGAGGATTTGAGATAGTTCTAATAATAAGGGCTGTGGATTGTGGATGAAGTCTCGTTCGCCCAGCGTGAGAGCGGAAAAGACCCGCGCACACTTGTGCACAGCTATCCACACCTAAACGGTGGTTGCTTGTTGAGGCGGGGGATAACTGTTGGTTGCCCACATGATGAGAGCCCTTATGCACACGAGATGTGCACAGTCTGTTGATCACGTGAGAAGTGGTGTGTTGAACGAAATGCATGTCAGCTCAACTTCAAGTTTTTCACGAGCATGGTGACTCGATCGTAGGTCTCGCTGCGCTCGGCCATGAGACGAGTGATTTTGTCGACGGCATGAATCACAGTCGTATGGTCGCGTCCACCAAAGAGGCGAGCAATGGCCGGATACGACAAATCGGTGAGTTCGCGGAAAACATACATGGCTTCTTGGCGGGCCATCACGAGGGGTCGTTGGCGGCTCTTTCCGCGTAGGGCATCGACAGCGAAGCCCAACATGCCGGCTATTTCGTTGAGCAACTCTTGGTCGGTGCGGTGCTTGGGCGCCGTACTTGGCAGCAAATCCTCTAAAAGCCGTTCAGCCTGGGGCACTGTCATATCAACGCGATTGAGACTTGAGTAGGCACTGACTCGGATGAGTGCACCCTCAAGTTCACGAATGTTGCTCGTGACCCGAGAAGCGATGTATTCGAGAACGTCTCCAGGGACAACCGTGCCTTCGCGTTCGGCCTTGTTGCGCAAAATAGCTAAACGGGTTTCGAGGTCAGGTGGTTGAACATCGGTGATCAGGCCCCAACGGAAACGACCAATCAACCGTTCTTCAAGGTTCGGGATGGCGTCGGGAACCCGGTCAGATGAAATAACGATCTGTTTGTTGGCCCCGTGCAACGAGTTGAAGGTGTGGAAGAACTCCTCTTGGAGTCCCTCTTTGCCTTCCATGAACTGGATGTCGTCAATGAGCAACACGTCAATGTCGCGATAGCGACGCTTGAAGTTAGCGATGGTGTTGTTACGAATTCCGTCGACGTATTCGTTGAGGAAAGTTTCAGTAGAGATGTATCGCACCTGGTAGTGGCTGTAATTCTGGAGAACGTAATGGCCGATCGCGTGCAGGAGGTGGGTTTTGCCAAGACCCGCCGAACCGTAAATAAACAGCGGGTTGTACGAACGAGCTGGAGTTTCGGCAACTCGTTGGGCCGCTGCAAGGGCGAAACTGTTGGATGCACCCTTGACGAAGGTTTCAAAGGTGTAGCGCGGGTTGAGCCCGGCGCGGTCGGCCATCTCTTCAACTTTGTCCGCCGATGGGGTCTCGTGACGCGTTGATCGTGTCGCGGTCGACGGTTGCGCTGGTGCGGGCTGTGGGGTGGGTTCGGCGACCACTTCAGTTGAGTCGTTGGAAACAACCTCAACTTCGAGTTGTTTTGATCCTGCGCCGATTTCGGCGAGTGCATCAAGAACAAGAGGCAAATAACGCGAAGTGATTTTGTCACGGACTGTTCCGCTCGGAACCGCGAGCCGCAAGGTGGACTCTTCGCTCGGAAGTGAATGAACATCGTTGAAGGTCGAGTACCAGACCGCGTCAGAGACCTGGGCGCGCAGCAGTTGCGAAACTGCTGTCCACAAGTCCTCTGTGCGTTCCACCTGCTACTCCTTCAAAAATTCGGTTACTCATCCACAAGCGTGTCCACAACGTGTGGACAACTCATTGACAAATGTTTTACGGTTCTGACCTGCGCTGACGCCGACCACCCAAGGGTTCAAACTGAACTCAAAACCTCGGGATTGACGACCTTAGCAGGCTGTGGATAATCCGCAAAACACGGAGATCCTGGGCTAGGGTTGCCCCCGTCGGTCTTTCACCCGTAGCCTGCTTCAATGCGCTTGACAAGCGTGATGTGGTTCAGTCCACAGGCGATTGTCAGGACGGCTGATTATTGGCCACTACCTGGTGTTTCTCGCCCGGATGGGGCAACACCAGGAATTGAGGAGTTTGTAATGAAGCGTACGTATCAACCAAATCAGAAGCGTCGTTCCGCCAAGCATGGCTTTCGCGCACGCATGTCCACCCGCGCCGGGCGAGCAGTTTTGAAAGCCCGACGCTTGAAGGGCCGCAAGAAGCTGTCGGCTTGATTGAACGACTTCACAGTCGAGATGGTTTCGCGCGATTACGTCGCGAAGGAACCAGATTTCGTAGTGGAGTGGTTTGGTGTGTCATGGTGTCGGACCCATCTCTTGAGGGGCCCCAAGTGGCCTTTGCTATTGGTCGCACCGCTGGAACAGCGGTGAAGCGCAACCGCGTCCGTCGACAGTTACGCGAAGTTTTGCGAAAGCACTCCGCAGACCTGGGCGCGGGCTTGTATTTGATGGGTCTCACTCGGCCCGCGGCAGATATTTCTTACTCAGATGTTTCACAGTCCGTGGCCGGGTTGCTGAGCAAATGGTCCGTCCAAAGTTGATGTCGTTATGAAATCTTTCCTGCTTAAAGGCATCAATTGGTATCAAGCTGCTCGCGAAGGTCGACCGTCACCGTGTCGTTTTACCCCCAGTTGTTCTGAATATGCCAAAGAAGCAGTTCAGGTTCATGGTGCTGGTCGTGGCACGTGGTTGACCACGCGTCGATTGGCGCGTTGTCGCCCATTTGGTCCATCGGGATACGACCCAGTTCCCGAATCTAGAACTCATCAACATGATGAGAAGTGTCTAACTATCAACGTTTCTCCTATCAACCCCATTCACCCCACCGGAAGGGTTTCCTAACATGTTTCAAGCCGCCGCATGGCTGATTAGCCAGTTCTACAACCTCACCTCTGACTATGTCGCAGCCATTGCGCTCGTCGCCGTGGTCATCATGATGTTGATTTTCCCGCTGACTCTGAAGAGCACCAAATCAATGCTCGAGATGCAGCGTGTTCAACCCGAAATGAAGCGTTTGCAGAACCAGTACCGCAACGATCGTCAAAAACTCAACGAAGAAATGATGAAGCTCTATCAGGAACACAAGGTCAACCCGTTGGCCTCATGCTTGCCGATGGTGGCACAAATGCCGATCTTCTTGATCATGTTCCGCGTTTTGCACGGGCTCAGCAACAAGGTTTTGGTGAACGGGGCTGAAGTGATTCAGCCTGACTACATCAGCAAATCCAGCAAGCTGTACGAGAGTTTGAACGGTGCCAAAGAGATGTTGTCTCTCGGTATTGACCTGTCACTGACCCCCGTCAAGGCCATTCAAGACAACCCGGGCAAAGGCGTCATTTATGCCCTTCTCGTCGTCGCGTTGATGGCTCTGTACTTCGTGCAGCAGCGCATGATTGCCAGTCGCACGGTTTCTCCAACCATGTCGGCGTCACAGCAAAAAATCATGCAATACCTGCCAGTGGCTTTTGGTGTCTTTCAGTTCTTCTTCCCCGTTGGTTTGGTTGTGTACTACCTCTCCCAGACCATTGTGCGTATTGCCCAACAGCAGTACATCACTCGCCGCTTCTATCGCGGTGAACACTCTCTCGGTCAGCAAGCTCAAGCTGCCAGCGCTAAAGCCCGTGAAATTGCCAAACAAGATGGCTCGGGCGGCGGCGGAATATTCGGCCAGATGAAACAAGATCTCGCCAAAGCAAAAGAGCAACCCAAAAATGTGTCAAAACCGAGCCCCACAGTGAGCAAGCGAGTCACCCCTCCCAAGGGTGGTGCAACCCCAGCAAAAGGTAAGCCAACTCCGCCAAACCGCCCGAAGCCCTCTGGCCAGTCACGCCACCCGAAGCCGCCCCGCGGCTGAGATAACAATTCGTACGTCTGAAAGAAAGCAGGAAATCCCATGGAATGGGTAGAAACAACCGGAAAGTCCATCGAAGAAGCTAAGAGCATCGCCCTCGACCAACTTGGTGTCGCTGATGAAGAAGCTGAATTTGAAATTTTAGAAGAGCCAAAAGCTGGTCTCTTTGGTCGTACTCGTGGTGAAGCCCGAGTGCGAGCACGAGTCAAGCCCCGTACTCCGCGAGCTAAGAATGATCGCCGCGAGCGTCGTCCCCGTCGTGAAGACGGTGCCGCCACTGGTGAACGCCCAAGCCGTCCGAAGCAACCACGAAAGCAGGAAAAGAACATGAGTGACAACAAAGACAATGCTGATCGCCCTCGTCGTGAGCGTCCAGAAGGTCCCCCTGCCGATCCCGCACTCGTTGCTGCCGAAGCTGAGAAGTTCTTAGTTGGCCTCGCTGCATCAATTGGCGCCACTGGCGAAACGGCTGTCAACATTCAGGGCGACGACATCGAAGTCCAGTTGAATGGCTCCGAGCTCGGTCTCTTGGTTGGCCCCCGTGGCAGTACCTTGCAGGCAGTTCAGGACATCACCCGCGTCGTGAGTCAGCGTCGTATGGGTGACCACGACACTCGTTTGCGTATCGACATCGGCGGTTACCGAGCCAAGCGTAAGGAAGCCTTAAGTCGCTTTGTGACCCAGGTTGCCGACGAAGTGGTGGCGACCGGTTCAGCTCGTGCCCTCGAGGCCATGCCTTCACCCGATCGTAAGATCGTGCACGATGCCTTGACTGGCCGTACCGACATTGTCACGCACTCTGAGGGCGAAGACCCGAATCGTCGAGTCGTTATTTCACCAGCAGCACCAGCGGCTTCCGCCGAGTAGTTGCTGGGGCGTAGGGTGGGGCCATGTCAATGGTTCCCTCGCTGAGCCCAAATCATCGAAAGAAGTTGTTGGATGCGCTGGGCGATGCCCAGCGCATCGGCATGTTGGGGAACAGATCACTTGATCAAGTGATTGACCACTCGCTGGCTTTTGTCGCCGCCCTCCCCGAAACCTTCCGTACCGTCGTCGACCTTGGATCAGGTGGAGGCGACCCGGGACTGGTCATCGCCGCCGCCCGCCCAGAAGTCATGATCACCTTGGTGGACCGCCGAGCCAAACGAACCGACCTGTTGACGCGTCTCGTCGGCAGGATGGGATTTCAGGCCCATGTTGAAGTTCTAGAAATTGATGTTGCTCTTCTCCCCCAAAGATTCCCCGGACGAACTTGGGACGCCGTGACGAGTCGGGGTTTTGGTTCACCGGCCTATACCGCCCAGCACGCCGCCCCACTGTTGTCGTCAGGAGGATTACTGATTGTCAGCGAACCTCCCGAATCAGACGGAGGGCGCTGGCGTGACCCTGCAGTTGAAGCCACTGGCCTGAAATGGGAGAAAGTCCTGCTTGGTGTGGCGGTTCTTCAAAAATCCTAAATGTTCCACGTGGAACATTCGGAACCTTCAGGGCCGAGGACGGATCAGGTGACTCCGAGAATCTGACTGGAAATGTTCCACGTGGAACATTCAGACACTGATTTGGGGCTATCCGCCCCGTTGCCATACCCGTACGGTACGATTTTGCTGTTCCTCCAGTTCGGAGCAACACAACTCCCACCCTGTCAACCTCATTTTTGTGAGGTTGCCGCAATGAGGAAATACCCATGACCGACTCCCCCGAGATTCAGCACAACCGGCCCTTGCCTCGTGTTATTGCTGTGGCGAACCAAAAAGGCGGCGTGGGTAAAACCACAACCTCGGTGAACCTGTCGGCGTGTTTGGCCGAACTCGGATTTCGTACGCTTTTGATCGACCTCGATCCGCAAGGGAATGCTTCCTCAGGAGTCGGAATTGAGACCCGGGGGATTGAGACCTCGATTTATGACGTGCTTCTCAATGATGTCGCGATGAGCGATTGTGTTGAACCAGCCAACGTGAAGAATCTCTTCGTTGTTCCGGCCAACCTCGATCTTGCCGGTGCCGAGATTGAACTGGTCAACGAGATGGCCCGCGAGCACCGCCTCAAGAGAGCGATTGACCAAGAACTTGATGAGTACGACTACGTCATTATTGACTGTCCCCCGTCCTTGGGTCTCTTGACCGTCAATGCTCTCGTGGCAGCCCGGGAAGTCCTGGTCCCCATTCAGTGTGAGTATTACGCCCTTGAAGGCCTTGGCCAACTACTTCGTAATGTTGACAAGGTCAAAAAGAATCTCAACCCGACCCTTGAGGTCAGCACCATCTTGTGTGTGATGTACGACGCCCGCACTCAGTTATCAATAGAGGTCGTGAAGCAAGTACGTGAACACTTTGGCGACAAAGTGTGCGCCACAATCATTCCGCGAAACGTTCGGTTATCGGAGGCTCCCAGCCACCATCAACCCATCAATGTGTACGATCCGTCGTCAAAGGGCTCAATTGCCTATCGAATGGTGGCCAAGGAGGTAGCTGGTGGCACGTCGCCCAGGACTCGGTAAAGGACTTGATGCACTGATTCCTTCAGGATTCAGCGATTCAGGAACAAGCACATCGGCTCGGGGAGCCAGTTTGGTGGAGATCCCGGTCGGGGATTTGTCACCCAACCCCAATCAGCCGCGTGTGCATTTTGACGAAGAGTCACTCAGTGACTTGTCGGACTCAATTCGTGAGATCGGTGTTCTGCAGCCCCTGTTGGTTCGGCGGTTGCCCGATGGTTCGTATCAACTGATTGCTGGTGAGCGACGTTGGCGAGCCGCTCAAAAAGCTGGTCTAGCTACGGTTCCTGCGGTCGTGAAGACAACTGACGACATGGCGTCAGTTGAACAGGCACTGGTTGAAAACCTCCATCGCCAAGATTTGGCGCCCCTTGAAGAGGCTGGTGCGTATCAACAATTGATCGACGATTTCAGCCTGACCCACGACGATGTCGCCAAACGAGTGGGTAAAAGCCGTAGTTCGATCACCAATTCGTTGCGACTGCTCACGCTTCCGGCAGCGATTCAAGCCTTTTTGGCTGATGGACGGTTATCCTCTGGGCACGCCAAAGCGTTACTCGGCACCCCCGATCGTGCCTTCCAAGAACAATTGGCTCGTCGTGCGGCGAGCGAAGGATGGTCGGTTCGCGCGATTGAAGAAGCAATTCGTGATCGTGGGGGAGAGGTCCCGACCCCGGCCGTTGAACCTGGTAAAACAGGCGGCGACTCAAACACTGGGGGAACCGTTACCAAATTGCCACCAGCTGGACTCCTTGAATTAGAAAGCCAAATTTCGGAATATCTCTCCACCCGAGTCAGTGTCAAGATGAATAGCAACAAAAAAGGTTCAGTGACAATCGAATTCGGTGGACTCGATGATCTTGAGCGCTTGTACTACCTCATGATGGGGGCCAGACCCGTCGAATGACTGGTCTGTGGATAAGTCTCACGCGCGAGTTGAGAGATTTATCACGCCAAAACCCTCAACCCTGACCCTGTAGTCGCGCGACACAGTTTCACACAAGGTGTGGAAAAGCCTGTGGATAACCTGTTTTTTGGGCTATTTCACGGCGCCCAGGCACTGAGGGCCAAAAAAACCGCTTCAGCGATCCGCTCGCTGCGCTGAGTCATCAATTCGACCGGACCCAAGGTCAACAACACCGCTGGCATTTTGGTTTCTCGCAAGATAGGTAGACGCATACCACTGACGGTCATTCGTGGAACAACATCGCGGAGATGTCGCTCGATCAAGTGTGCCAATGATCGGCCCCCTGCAGATTCAAATGCAGGAACTGAGTAGTAGGCAACGCGTGCTTCAAATGTGGCACTGGACTCGATGCCAACGTACACATCGGCCCCAAAAAGATTCGCAGTACGCCCCTGAGCAGGGACTTCTTCGTCAGTCAGTTCGATCAACATCGCGCCGTGCTCACGCAAAGCATCACTCAAAGTCTTGCGTAGCGGTTCAAAATCTCCGAACTGCCCAACTGCAACGCGACGTCCAGCCAAGGGTTGCCCTCGGCGGGCCTCTTCAGAGTCGCGAACAGCAGCGATACCCGGACCGTCTCCGGTCATACGGGACAGGCGACGTAAAACTGTCACGGTATGGCTATGGCAAACACCGTCGACATCAAGACCGGCGTTCAATTGAAAATCGCGCAACGCCTGATTGAGTTTTTGTCCGAAAATGCCGTCGATTCGTCCACAATCAAAACCCAAACGTGAGAGCAACCGTTGCAGTTCGGCAACATCGTCGCCGCGCAGGTTCGGCGAACGCAACATCAGGGAGCGATCACCTAAATCCCACCACGCTTCAAGCAACGCATTCCACGTATCGTCGTCGCAGATACCAGAAACCGCCAGTCCGCGATCTTCTTGGAAGGCGCGGACGCCTTGTTGGGTGCCAGAACAGTAGAGATCGGGCGTCACGCCGGCATCTGGCAGATAACCAGCTGATCCGAGGCGATGTTGCAGTTGTCGAACCGCCTCACCCGTCTCACCGGGTGCGATAGCCATCAGGCGAGAAATTCCTCGAGTTCCGAAAGAAGCTGTCCCTTGCCCTTGGCACCAACCATGGTCTTGACCAAGTTGCCGTCTTTAAAGACCAAAAGGGTCGGAATGCTCATGACGCCATAACGCTGAGCGATATCACCGTGATCGTCAACGTTCAATTTCGCGATCGTGACTTGGCCAGCCTTTTCGGCCGCAATTTCAGTCAAGATAGGGGCGATCATTTTGCATGGACCGCACCATTCGGCCCAAAAATCAACAACAACAGGGGTAGTTGACGAGTTAACTGTTTCGTCGAATGTTCCTGAGGTCAAAGTGACAATTCCATCAGCCATAGCGAATCCTTTGAGTACGTGTGTAACAAGCGAATGTTACCGCGTATGAGTCAGTGCTGGTGTTCTAGCCAACGCTCAGTATCGATAGCAGCCATACATCCCGAACCAGCGGCGGTAATGGCTTGGCGGTAGACGTGATCTTTCACGTCACCGCAGGCAAACACGCCGTCAATGTTGGTGTACGTGCTATCGGGGCGAGTGATTAAGTAACCACTATCTTCCATGTCAATAACGCCCTTGAATACATCGGTGTTGGGGCGATGACCGATTGCAATGAAGAGGCCAGCAACATTCATGCTGCTTTCTGCACCAGTCACGGTGTTCTTCAGTGAAATGGATTCGAGGTGATCTTTGCCAACGATCTCGGTCACTGCGGTGTTCCACAACATTTCAATTTTCGGATTGTTGAGGGCGCGGTCTTGCATGATTTTGCTGGCGCGGAATGAATCGCGACGATGAATCAAGGTCACCTTCGATGCGAACTTTGTGAGGAAAATGGCTTCTTCAATTGCCGAGTCTCCACCACCAACAACCGCGATTTCTTTACCGCGGAAGAAGAAGCCATCACATGTTGCACATGTTGATAAACCGTGTCCGATCAGGCGTTCTTCAGCTTCAAGACCAAGCATGAGGCTTTGTGCACCAGTTGAAATAATCACTGAATCAGCGGTGAAAACCTCGTCGCGCACATGCACTTTGAGTGGCTTCTCGCCGAACTCAACTTTGGTCGCCTTGCCAGTTAAGAACGTCGCACCAAAGCGCGCTGCCTGGTCACGAAAACGCATCATCAATTCTGGGCCCATGATTCCTTCTGGGAAGCCTGGAAAGTTTTCTACGTCGGTCGTCAGCATCAACTGTCCGCCAGGTTGATCGCTGGTACTGCTCGGTTCACCCTCAATGACAAACGGGGCCAGGTTGGCGCGAGCGGCATAAATCGCAGCTGTGAGTCCGGCTGGGCCTGAACCGATGATGATGACGCGATGATGAATGGACATTTAGACGCTTTCCTTACTTTGACGGCGGACCATGAAAATTGCGCCCGCGAGGCACAAGAGTGAACCAAGAACAATATGAGAAACCCAAACCGCTGAATCGTGATCGAGTGGCCACTCCAACAAGTTGATGAGGCCGCGCGAGATACCGACGAGCAATAAGACCAAAGCCATCAATCCGAGAAATGTACTCAGTAATCCAAAGACCAAGCCACGGGCCGCCATAACGATGGGCTTAGTGGTGCGATCACGAACCTTATCGACCGTATCGATAATGGTTTCAGTGAAATCAGATGCCCAGTTGGGATCGGTAAGCGGATTGCCAGCCATGCTCTTGAGGCTAGCCACGAATACCAATTACGGCACGATGCCGCCCAGCATGGCGCAATTAGCCAGGCGGAACACAACGATTCCGTCACGGACTGAGAAATGAATTTCGGCTGGATCACCAGCAAAAGTCGCCTCAACATCAATGGCCGGCCGTAGCGGGTCGTCACAAAGCGGCTCAGATTTCTGTGGAACGACTAAACCCTCAACCGACCATTCAGACACCAGGTCTTGAAGCTCATTGATGTCATTGATGATGTACGAAGATTTCGCTCCGGCTAATCCCGAATCGGCAGCCATTGGGGCAAAACTCGGCGCAGTCATGTCGGCTGGTGCCTCCGATGCCAGAGGCGCCGAAAAGGCTTCGGGATCGATTTTGGCTGTGGCTGTGATTTCAGCAACGGACTGATGTGACGAATCCGGTCGACTCACTGCAACACCAATGACCGCAACAACAGCGGCCGCTGCAGCAAATGATGCAACGTACATACCGAGCTTGCGGGGCCTCGATTGAGTTGTACCTTCAACCACAGCGAGTTGAACGGCATCGTTGATTGATGAACCATCAACGAGGGGGAGTGACGTCAGAAGTTGTTGACGGTTCTCGCCGAACTGAGTGGCTCGCGTATGAACAGCGGCACGTAGCTCTTCAGGAATTTCACCGAGATCTATATCGTGATCAATCAAACGACTTGCGAGTTCATCAATATCAAGATTGTTCAATTCGAAGTTGTTGGTCGGGTCGGTGCTCATGATTGATTTCCAGTGTCTGGGTTTTGACGTTCGTGAGGTGCTTCTAAGTTCCCCAAGATGTCCGCGAGGCGTCCGCGCCCTCGGGCGATTCTCGATCGGACGGTGCCAATCGGTATGTCAAGCACCTGACTGATTTCTTCATAATCAAGGTCGGCGACATCGCGAAGTACCAGCGCAACACGGAACTCTTCAGGGATTTGTGCAAGTCCTTGGGCGAGATAGTCGGTTGCTTCGAATGCCAGTTGCTGGTCACCACTGCGGGTGTCAGCAATATCAACCTGCTGACCGTCAGTGGAAAAGAGCGAGAGAGGCCGACGGTTACGGCGTCGGCGTTCGTCTAAAGCAGCGTTCGTCGCAATGCGATAGACCCAAGTTGAAAAAGCGGAACGACCATCAAAAGAGTCATAACCACGAACAATCGCCATCATGGCATTTTGTGTGGCGTCATCGGCATCAGAGTCGTTGAGGAGTATTCGTCGACAAACCGAGCGAATCATTGAATAGTGCTCTCTCAATAACGAGTCGAGTGAAGGTGTCGAGGACATAGTTGGGAGATCAACTAGGGAGAAGGAAGAATTCGAATTTCGCTGATGTAACCGCGATACGGATTGTTGTCGCTACAAAATCCGCTTTGGCCAATTTGGGTGAGATAGACCAAAGCAAATTGTGATGGTGTTTTAAATGAGGCATTGATTGTTGGACCACTTTCAGATGAACCTTCCCAAATGGGTGATCCCCATGATTCAAGATCAGAGCCTGCAGAGTTTGACGTGTAGACCTTGGCTTTCCAACTGTCTCCTTGAACGTCAGCTTGGAGTTGGGCCAATGCTGCACCATTCAGTTGCATCACCAAACCCACACCTGATTTGCTTCCGAAGGTCGATGATTTGTAGCACGTCGTTGACCATGCGGTCGTCGCGTCGCCGTCGGTGACGTTGGTTGCCTCATTATCGTTTTCAGTTTGATCGTCACCTTGTGGATCAAAAGATTTGATACCGGTGATTTGAACAGGACCACTCACAACAGGAGTCGTCGCAGCGACAGTTGTGCTCGTCGGTTTAACTGAAGTGGAATCTGACGTATTGATCTTGGCGAAAACTACGCCGATGACTAAGAGAAGAGCAACGACACCAATCAACATTGCGGGAGTTGGTTTGAATGCAGTCTTCCCCCGAGTCTTCGCCGACGAAGTCTTCATTGTCGGGGTTGATTGAGAACTTTGTTGTTGACGATTTTGCTGACCCTGTGAAGAGTCAACTGCTTCACGCGTCATACCAATGGGTGTATGACCTTTGGGACGAATGACTTTGCCGGGCGTCGGAGTGCGATCACCAGTGGGCCGCTTTGTGCCGGCTGGCGTTGATGATTTGCGACTTTCAATCACTCGTCGAATAGCCACACCAGCCTGAGTGGCATCGGCAAAGCGATCTTTTGGTTCGCGAGCGATTAAACGATTGATCATTCGCGCAACGTCGGGATCGACGTCGGGCCGATGCTTTGCAATATCAGTTGCGTCGCGATGTAGACGAGCGAGCGCAGTGTCGGTGTCGTTCTTTCCAACAAAAGGAACCTTGCCAGCTAGGCATTCGTACATGACGAGACCTAACGAGTACAGATCGGCACGAGCATCAAGGTTGTCACCGCGAACTTGCTCAGGTGACAAATATTTTGCCGTCCCCATCATGATGTTTTCGCTGGTGAGGTCTTCATCACTGTCAAGAGCTTTGGCGATCCCGAAGTCGGTCAACATCACGCGCCTCGTGGTATTGATCAAAATATTTCCTGGCTTGACATCGCGATGGATCAAACCTTGTTTGTGCGCGGCTTCAAGTGCCGAGCACACCGAGTAGCCAATACTCAAGACGGTATTGATGCTGAGAGTTTTTTCGCGATCAAGTCGTTCGCGCAGAGATTCACCATCAACAAATTCCATGATGACGGCCTGACGACCATTGTCTTCGATGGCGTCGTAGACGGTGACAATGTTGTAGTGATTGAGATTTGCCGCGGCGATTGCCTCACGACGAAAACGTTCGGCCAAAGTTGACTCAGCAGCAAGATGTGGTTTGAGAAGTTTGACGGCGACAACGCGGGTTAACTGCAAATCGGTCGCTTGCCACACATCGGCCATGCCTCCGTGCGCGCGCAAAGAATCAAGGCGATACCTGTCAGCGATAATCGTTGAAGGTTGCGGAGCAGAATGGTTGGACGACGAAGGCATGCTTGAGATTGAACGCTAGTAGTCGTAACTGTGCAGACTGCGGAATACCACTGTGAACAGCAACGAGTTCATCTCAGCGAAATCATGCGCAGGTGCGCTTAGTTTTCGAAGAAAGCGACTCCGATTGTTCCGCGACCAGCATGCGCACCAACAACTGCACCAATATCACCAATCATGATGTCACCCGGATATACAGCTTTGAGTTGGGTGACGAATGCTTCAACATCAGAACAATCGGCGTTAAGAATCGATAGTTGACTGATTCCGGGGTGGGCCGATGCTTCACGCACTTTGTCAACAAGGAACGCCAAGGCTTTGCTACGTGTCCGTTGCTTGCCGCCCTCTTGTACGACACCGTCGCGTACTTCAATGATGGGCTTAATTGAGAGAACTGACGCCAACATCGCCTTCGCTCCGCCAATGCGTCCACCCTTCTTGAGGTTTTCTAGGGTG
>Ga0209297_1000687_pt1 | contig 20884 bp, 21 predicted proteins | sample S_130805_MF_Meta_FD_187322 | JGI IMG/M metagenome (GOLD analysis project Ga0209297, IMG submission 187322) | Freshwater microbial communities from Lake Simoncouche, Canada to study carbon cycling - S_130805_MF_MetaG (SPAdes) (version 2) | ecosystem: Environmental > Aquatic > Freshwater > Lake ...
CCAGCCAAAGTGAGTTGTCCGCAAATCCGACCCTGATAAACCACGGCCCAGGTGATTGATCGCAACGCTTTTTCTTCGCGTCGCTGGAATGCTCGCATCTGCTGAAAACTTGGCAATGAAATCAAGGGGTCTGGGGATGTGGCTTCCCAGGGCCTAAGCCACTTCTCATTTTTGAACCTAAGTTGTTCCCACTGTTTTCTATCACTTCTTCTTAACGATCGTAATTTTATTTCGCCACCTTGAAGCAGCATTTTAATCTGCTCTCAGCTCAAGATTCATGACAGAAACTAATCCACCGGATGGCAAGTTATTCACCCCGACTGGAACAATTATAAAAGAGTTCGCGTCTGCCCAATTATCTAAATCAAGAGCTTTGACATTTCTTTCACTACTAGTTGAATCAATGACAGCTGGAAGATAACGCTGTGCACCAGATTCGAAGTTAACTGCCTCTAGCAATTTCGCATTTAAGATCGGATGAAAAATATTTTTTCTTCCAAACATCTGTCTAATCATTGGACGCACAAATAACTCAAATGAAATAAAGGCGGTCATTGGATCAGTTGGCAAAGTTATGACTGGAGTTTTATCTGGTCCGATTAACCCAAAACTATGATTTCCAGATGGGTTCATATCCACTTGAATTTTACTGACAACTCCAAGTTCAGTTAGTGCTTCTTGAGTCATACCCTCTGACTCTGGGCCACTTGTGATGACGATTAAGTCAGCACGAACGAGTTGATCCTCAATCAGCAATCTGAGTTGTGACGAAGTTGTTGGAATTGTGTGAACTCGATAACCGATTGCACCAGCCTCTCTAACAGAGGTGGTTAACAACCAAGAGTTAACCTCATAAAAATGAGCGGTTTCAAGTTGCTCACCTGGTTCGGTTAAATCACCACCTGCTGAAATCACTACTACGCGAGGGTGTGGGCGAGTTGGCAAGTGATCTAGGCCAACTGAAGCGGCAATACCAATATGTGCAGATCTAATCCGACTTCCACTTGTTAAGACTCGACGCGTTCCAACTTCAATATCTGATGCAAGAGTTGCTCCATGTGCATCTAAAAGCGGTAAATCTAAAGGAGCTAAAGGTTGAGCAAGCAATAAAAGCTGCTTTAAATAGCTTTCAACGTTTTCCATCAATATTCCCCACAAAACTCTTTAACCACGTCGTGAACTCTCCGCCAATGTCTTCTCTTGAACTTGCTAATTCAACTACGGTTTTTAAGTAGTTCACTCGATCACCTGTGTCGTAACGTCTTCCTGAGAAAACCACACCATGAACCGGGCCACCTAATTTTTCATTTAATGCTAGCTCTCGAATCGCATCTGTTAATTGAATTTCTCCACCACGACCAGCTTGAGTTTTTTCTAAAACTTTAAATATTGCAGGATCCAAAACGTATCTGCCAATAATTGCGAAATTTGAAGGAGCACTTTCCCTATTAGGTTTTTCAACTAAATCAATAATTTCTACGATATTGCTTGAGTCAGTTTTCTTCACTGACGCAATTCCATATAGAGATACTTGTGAATCCGGAACTTCCATCAATGCAATTACACTTCCGCCAAATTTTTTATGCACATCAAGCATTTGATCTAACAAATGATCTTCTTCTGCTATTAAGTCATCTCCAAGTAAAACTACAAACGTTTCATTTCCGACATGATTAGCCGCTGTTAAAACAGCATGTCCAAGTCCGAGTGGATCTCCTTGACGCACATAGTGAATTTTGCATAACTCAGTTATTTTTTTAACTAGCGATAACTTCTCGACATCGCCACGTTTTTCTAACGCTGTTTCAAGTTCAATTGCCCGATCGAAATGATCCTCAAGCGCTCCCTTGTTTCTTCCAGTGATCAACAAAACATCACTTAGGCCGGCTCGAATGGCTTCTTCAACCACATATTGGATTGCTGGCTTATCAACAATCGGCAACATCTCTTTGGGGATCGACTTAGTGGCCGGCAAAAAACGAGTGCCCATACCGGCAGCCGGAATAACTGCTTTAAATACGCTAGATCCCATAGTGATCACACCTTACGCTGATCACATGGAAGAGAAGAGCCAGACTCGGCGTGTGCTTCGCAACTTGCGAAAATTAGGCCCCGAAGGCGATGGGCGAGCAAGTTCATTTCTCCTTGAAGAACTTGAGAAACTTGAAAAGGGGGAATTTGGTCATATAAAACCTTTAAAGGTGGTCGCCTCCTACGACTCTTACGGAAGTGAGCCATCAACTCAAACCTTTAATTCAACTCTCTTGAGCCGCGGCATCCAAATACTTCTTCCACGCTTACTTGATGACAACTCTTTAGAGTGGATTGATTCCGAATCCGGAGAAAATTTGGGGATTGCTGGCATTTCTTTGGCACAGGTTGTGGTTGTGCCAGCTTTAAGCGTTGATCCAACCGGAATGAGGATTGGCCAAGGCGGCGGTTCATATGATCGAGCTCTCAAACTAAATTCAGGCTGGAAAATTTGCTTGTTACATGATGGCGAAATTTTTGAAGGAGATTTACCGCAAGAAGCTCATGATCAAAAAGTGAATGCTGTTGTTACTCCGACAAAAATAATTAGATTTAGTTAATTACCCTAAATTTCGCGCAATTATTATGCGTTGGACTTGATTTGTTCCTTCGTAAATTTGAGTTAATTTCGCATCTCGCATCATGCGCTCAACTGGATAATCAGAGACATATCCATAACCACCAAGAATTTGTACCGCATCTGTAGTGACCGCCATGGCTGTATCAGATGCCAAACATTTAGATGCTGCAGAGTAAAAAGTTAAATCAGAACTACCATTTTCACTCTTTACCGCAGCGGCATAAGTTAATTGGCGTGCAGCCTCTATTTTCATAGCCATATCAGCCAACATAAATTGAATCGCCTGAAAATTAAAAATCTCTTTACCGAATTGCTTACGTTCATGTGAGTACTTATTTGCTACGTCAAAAGCACCTTGAGCTAAGCCAATTGCTTGTGCAGCAATCGTAATTCGAGTGTGATCCAAAGTTTTCATGGCTAGTGCAAATCCCGTGCCTTCGGCACCTAACATTCGATCATTTGCTAATTCGACTTGATCAAAATAAACCTCACGAGTTGGTGAGCCTCTAAATCCCATTTTCTTTTCATGTGCACCAAAAGAAATACCTTTATCGCTTTTCTCAACTACAAAAGCACTAATTCCTTTGCTTCCTTTTTCCGGATCAGTTACTGCTAAAACTGTATAAAACTCCGACTCACCTGCATTTGAAATCCATTTTTTACTTCCCGAGAGAATCCATTTATCTCCTGAGCGCACTGCTTTCGTCTTCAATGCGGATGCATCTGAGCCTGCTTCTGATTCAGATAGACAATAAGAAAAGCCTTTGCCGTTTGATAACGGGCGTAGCCATCGTTCTTTTTGATCCTTGTTTCCAGCCAATATCAAGGGAAGAGAACCTAATTTATTTACCGCTGGAATAAGTGAAGATGATCCACACACTCGAGCAATTTCTTCAATTATCAAAACAACTGCTAACGCATCTGCACCTTCCCCACCAAACTCTTCAGGAACATGAGCTGCAGATAATTTATTTGCCAATAGCGCTAATGCTGCCTCTTCTGGGAATCTTGCATTTTCATCAACATCTCTCGCGAATGGTGCAATTTTTTCCTCTGCTAGTGCGCGCACAGATTTACGTAAAGAGATGTACTCATCTGGCAATTGAAAAAGCGCTTCCATGGTCTAATTAATGCAGAATTCTCACTACCGCGCTACTCCGCACCTTCACTGTTTCACTCATCTCTTGGATTTTCACTTTTGTTTAAGCTTGAGAGATATTGGTTGTATTTATCCAATTCGTCCGGTTCTCCGCTTTGGCGTGCCCGGATCGAATTGCGCTCAATTCGTACAGCATCTCTTTCGTCCGCTCTAACCCATTGAATGAAGGTGGCAATTAATGCCGCCAAAATTGGAATCTCACCCATCGCCCACCCTATGGATGCGCCCATTCTTTGATCTGCCAAGAAATCTGGCCACCAAGGCCTGGCTATTTCGGCGTAATGGCCGCCGTCAACTAATTGCGACGATGACATCAGCGCGACTGAGAAAAATGCATGAATGCTAATCGCCACAAAAAGAATCCCGATTCGCAAAATAAATGGACTTTTTTGTGGGCTTGGATCGATTCCAATAATTACAAAAAATAACAATATCCCTGATAGAAGAAAATGCAGCCCCATAAAAAAGTGACCAAAGTGATAACTCATTAGCCAATTAAATAAATCAGTAAAATACAATGCAAAAAGTGATGCCTCAAAAATAACTAAAGCACTTACTGGATGCGTAATTATTTTGGAATATCTCGAGTGCAAAATTGCAAGAGCATAACCTCGCACTCCTCTTTCATCTTGAGTGCGCCCAATTGGCAAGGTGCGCAGAGCCAAAGTAATTGGTGCCCCTAGAACTATTCCAATTGGTGCGAGTGTGGCCAATACCATGTGAGAAATCATGTGAAAAGAAAAGGCAACTTGTGCATAGACGCCGAGGCCACCATTAACTGCATAATCGATCGCACTGATTCCAAAAGCAAATGCAAGCGTGCGTCCAATTGGCCATTTATCCCCGCGCCTAGTTAAAACAATCACGCCCTTTATATAGAGCGCAACTGAAAGGATTAGAAGTGACAGGAATAATCCATCAGGCTCATATTCAAATATCAATCTTGAAATTGTTGGAGTTCCGGGCATCTTCGCACCAATTGCTTCAACAATATCCTTCGCTCCACTTGCAGGAGGATTTCCTTGACCAAGGAGAATTCCTAAAATTAAGACCGTTGTTAGCAAGATCAGCTCTTGCACTAACTGCTTAGTAAAACTTGACTCCCCTAATTTCTTGCGGCCGTAAGCTGCAATTGCAAGTATAAATACGAAGAGTGCTGTCTTTAAAATAACTAAAATTCCATAATCAGAAGTTAGATTGGCTATTGACCCGATTCTCACAAAGGCATTAACAACTCCAGTTAATGCAATAGCGCAAACACACCACAGTGCCATAGGTGCAAACCTTTTTCGGCCAATTTCTCGTTCATTTTTTGGCATTATGAAGAGCGCAATTACTCCGCCGAACCATAAGGAGAGTGCGGCGACATGAACTATCACTAAGCCTATCGCCAACATATGATGACCGGAATTGCTTCCATGGCTTTCTAAATAGGTGGCTAACCCACCAATCCAAGCAATTGCAATCAAAAATACCGCGCCACCTGTTTTCTTAATTCGCACTGCAGCTAATGAACAAATTAAGGCGGCAATTATTTGGATGCCAAAAAGTTTTCCCAAAATTGTTTGCGTTATGAAAGATCGTAAGATATTTCCATTAACTACTTCAGATATTTGGGTATTCAAAATAAATGAAACTTCTGAGACGAGAAAGAAAACACTTCCCATTAGCCAGATAAGTGAAATTGGTGGAAGCAATTTTAGCAATCGGGGTGAATGCAAATTTCCCTTATTGTCTGGTGCTAAAAATGCGAGACCTAGTAAAATTCCAATCAGAGTAATGAATGAAGAAAGCGTAATAAATTTAGCTACCAGATGTAAGACAAGATTTATTTCTTCCGTATTCACTTCTTGCGTTTCTTTTTCTTTGGCTTTCGCAAAGATCTAGATATTAAAACTAAAACTAAAATTGATAGCGCCAACAATCCAATCATGAAAAAATCAGTCGCCCTAGAAGATTTAGTTTCTTTATTCAAATCTGGAGTAGGAGCCTCGCTGCTTTCTGGTTTTGAAGATTCCAGTACTGCTGGTGCAACAAAAGTAAATTTATATTGACCGCTTAATGATTCGCCTTCGGTTGTATCTACTTCATAATCAACGGTGTATTCACCACTAATGCTTAATGGCTTTAGACCAACTAAAACCTGAGTGTCCGCAATTTGCAAAGATCCGTCATCGACTCTTTCTCCATTAGGCGCAGTAACAGATACCGAGTTCCCAACATCACCGATGGGCGCTGAAAAAGTAATTGTCGCAACACTGGGAGCCGAAGATATAGCGGAGCCAGCGGCTGGAGATGAGGAAGTCAACTTTGCTGCCCCTGCAGCCGTAGCCAGATTTGAGTTGAGTTGTGTGAGCATCAAGATCAGGCACGCGCTTAAAGCCAACTTAAAATTCTTCATAACCCCCCTCAATTAGCCCCAATCGTGCCACTTCTCTAAACTCTGCACTGTCAGGAGGTGGCTGTGCCCACATACCAATATATCTGTACCGAGTGCGAACACTCTTTTGAACTTAATCAAGCCTTCACAGATTCAACTGTTCCAACCTGTCCTGAATGTAAAGGGGTTGTGCGCAAAGTTTTCTCATCAGTTGGTGTTGTATTTAAAGGATCTGGTTTTTATCGCACCGATTCACGCGGTGCCGCCACTTCAAGCTCGGCGCCAGCTCCAACCTCAACACCACCGGCTTCCACTCCAGCACCACCGGCTTCCACTCCTACTCCGCCATCCACAAGCGCTTAGTAAGCAAGAAGTCATTTTTTAAATCTCTGCCAGATTTGCAAGATGCTTATTAATGGACTTAATCTTAAAAGAATCTTTCCTCCGCAAGATGTAGAAAAAATCAGAAGAATTTTGGCGTTACTTTCAATACGTCGGCGATTAATTCTTGCAACTAGTCTCACCTTAATTATAGGTGTGACTCTTTTTTACCGGCCCACTACTTCTAAAGTAGAGATAACAGTCCCAGTTCTTCGCGCAGGCGAGGTTGGAATTTCATTAATTTTGTCTGGTGCTGAAAGTATTTTGCATTCGCAAGATCGAATAGATTTGATTGCAACTACCGTGCAACAAAACATTGTTTATGATGATGTATCTGCAAAATCTTGGACACTCGCTAGAAATATCAGAGTGATCAAAAGTATTTCTCAGAATCAAGATGTGCGCGCGCTGCTTGCAGTTCAAGAAAAAGATGTATTGGCTATTGCACAGGCCCGAAGAGAAGGTGAATTAGATTTTTTATTGCTTCCTGAGATTCACGAGTGATGTGGGGGTACATCCCTCAGGATTTCCTCATCTCTTGCTCGCTCTTCTGATGGATCAACAAAATCTGGCTTAGACAGCGGGCCTTTTTCTGCAGGTTTCTTTACTGGTTTAGCCGCTTTGTTTTCCATATTAGGATTTAACCATGTTTGAGCGACTTGGGCGAGTAATAGTTCAACGTAGAGCCAGGGTTCTCGTGATTTTCCTAATCACTTTTGTTGGTGCCGGAGCCATTGGCTCTCTTGCATTTGGAAGATTAGATAGTGGCGGGTACACCAACCCGAACAGCGAATCAGCCAAGGCTTACAAATACCTCCAAGAGAATTTCAATATTGAAGATCCAGCTGTTGTATTAGTTGTAGATTCAGGGTCACGAACTGTTGATGACTCAATGGTGCTCTCTGATGTTCTCGCTTTAACTGCTGAAATAAAGCAAATCAAAAATGTTAGTAAAACATTTTCATATTGGGACATGAAAGCTCCACAACTTAAAAGTACCGATGGAAAAGCTGCCTACATTTTTATTTATGCTACAAAATCAGATTTTGACTCTTTAGGCGAAGTTGCAGAGGTTGTTACAAAAACCTTTGGAGATAAATATCGCTCATTAACTTTGTATGCCACTGGTACTGGAGCCGCAGGAAATGCAATAAACGGACAAATTAGTAAGGATTTATATAAATCTGAATCAATAGCCATACCACTAACTTTTTTGCTTTTGCTTTTTATTTTTGGAGGGCTTGTCGCTTCTGCCACTCCACTAGTTGTGGGAGTTAGTGCAATTCTTGGTTCATTTTTTGTTATTTATTTAATTTCATTGCTCACAGATGTAAGTATTTTTGCCATTAATTTAATTACCGGTCTCGGGCTCGGTCTGGGAATTGATTACTCCTTACTTATCGTAAATAGATTCCGTGAAGAGTTACACCGTGGACTATCGGTGAATGATGCAGTAATTAAGACAGTTGCCACAGCAGGAAGAACTGTCTTTTTCTCTGGCTTAACAATCATGGTGACTTTGGGATCCATGTTAGTTTTCCCACTGTACTTCTTGAAATCTTTTGGTTACGCCGGAATAACAGTGGTTGCTATGGCGGTTATTGGAGCTCTTGTCCCACTACCCGCGATGCTCGCGCTCCTCGGACATCGAATCGATAAATATGCGGTTAGAAAAAGTGCGCTAACGCCGAAAGAAGATGGTGGTTGGGCAAAAACTGCACACTTTGTAATGCGTCGCCCTGTTGCTGTTCTACTTTTAACTCTCGTCGGTTTGAGTATTTTTGCAGCACCAATCAAAGATATTGCTTTCGGACAAGTTGATTCTCAAGTTTTGCCTAAGAATCATCCAGCGGCTGTGGCTGCACGAGTAGTTGATGAAAGATTCCCGGGTCGTGAATCAGTTCCAGTTGAATTTGTGATTGAAAATGGAGCAAAGTTTTTGGGAAGTGTCGAACTCAAGAAATATCAAGAAGCAATAGGTTCTACTGAAGGAATTTTGTATCTCACGGATGCAGTTACTTCGGGAGAGCTACTACGTTTTAATGCAATCCATTCGATGTCTCCGCGTTCATTACCGGCTGAAGCACTTATTGATAAATTACGCGAAATTCCGGCTCTGGATGGCACTTTGATTGGTGGCGCTGCTGCTGATTACACAGATACTCAACAAGGAATAGCAGACGCGCTTCCGTGGGCACTTCTCTGGATATCTGTCTCTGTTTTATTACTCTTATTTGTTTTTACTGGATCAATTCTTTTGCCAATAAAAGCAGTTCTACTCAATATTCTTTCTCTTGCCGCTACTTTGGGCGTCGTTACTTGGATATTTATTGATGGAAATCTTGCAAACTTATTAGGTGGATTTACAGTTACGGGAACTTTAGATACCGGTTCAGTAATTTTAATTGCGGTTACCACTTTTGGATTATCTATGGATTATGAAGTATTCCTACTCTCTCGAATAAAAGAAGAGTATGAAGCTGGAAAATCAAATTCTGATGCGGTGGCAATTGGCTTACAAAGGTCTGCGCGAATTATTACTGCGGCAGCTTTTGTACTGGCTGTCGTCTTTGGTGCTTTTATTCTTGGTGGTGTTACTTCAATAAAGATGCTCGGTTTTGGCGTCGCTTTTGCAATTTTGATTGATGCCACAATTGTTCGAGGATTGCTTGTTCCTGCTCTAATGAGGCTCTTTGGAAGGGCAAATTGGTGGGCTCCCAAGGGATTAAAACGCTTCACCATCTCGCATTAATGATGCAATAGACTTAAGTACATGTCCTCCATTGATTTATTGGCAACCCTGACTTGCAAAGACCAGCCTGGCATTGTTCATGCAATGACAACGGCTGTTTTGAATTCAAATGGAAATATAATTGAGAATCAACAATTTACAGATCCAGTAACGGGATTGTTTTGCATGCGTACTCGCTTCACCACTGGGGAAAATCTTTCGGTTGCAAAAGAAATTTTAAACAAAGAATTAAGTCGATTCTCTCCAACGTTAGAGATTAGACCTTTTGAGAATCGTAAGCGCGCATTAATACTTGTCACTAAAGAAAGTCACTGCTTGCGAGATTTGTTGTATCTGCGTGATCTTGGAGAACTTCCAGTTGATATTCCATTAGTTGTTTCTAATCACGAAGAATTGCGTGGTCTGGTTGAATCACATGGAATTGCATTTGAGTATCTCCCAGTTACATCAGCCACTAAAAAAGATCAAGAAGCTCAATTGATTGAAAGAATTGAAAAGCATCAAATCGATGTTGTCGTGCTCGCCCGATATATGCAAATTCTTTCACCAGACTTTTGTCGTAAATTTACAGGTCACATAATTAACATCCATCACTCATTTCTTCCCGGATTCAAAGGTGCGAAGCCTTATCACCAAGCGCACGCACGTGGTGTGAAAATTATTGGAGCAACTGCACATTTTGTAACTGAAGATTTAGATGAAGGTCCAATAATCGAACAAGACATCACTCATGTTTCCCACTCTGCAACTCCAGAAGATTTAGTTGCAATCGGTCGTGACATTGAAAGACGAGTTCTTGCAAAAGCGGTTCGTTTGTACGCTGAAGATCGAGTATTTCTAGTCGGAGCGCGCACCGTAGTTTTTTCCTAGTAACAAAATCCTTAGTGGTGTCCTCGACCAGAATCGAACTGGTGACCTACCGCTTAGGAGGCGATCGCTCTATCCAACTGAGCTACGAGGACAAGACAAAAAGAGTCAAAAACAGAGTTTACTCTTTACGCCCTGATCCTTCGCGCAGCATCCTTAAACAGTTCAAGCGCATCTCGGTTTAATTCAATTCCAAGTCCTGGTCGTTGTGGGATCGTAACTTTCCCATCAACCATGCTTACCTCATCAACTACCAACTCTTTGCGAAGTCGAGATTCACATAAAGCAGGAGGTAAAAACTCAAAAAATGGCATATGCGGAGTAACGGTAGCTAAATGTGCAGCCGCTGCAACTGAAATTCCAGTTTTCCAAAGATGCGGAACCACAATCTTGTTATTTTCTTTTGCCATGTTGCAAACATTGCGCGCTTCAGATAATCCGCCAACGCGACCAATGTCTGGCTGTACTACTCCAACATTTCCATACTTAATCAAATCAGAAAATTCATAACGAGTGCTTAACCACTCCCCTGATGCAATCTTGATTGGGGTGGCTGCAACTAGTTTTGATAAACCTTCAAGATCATCGACCCAAAGTGGAGTTTCTACAAAGAATAAATCAAACTCTTGCCATGTATTGATGGTTTTGATTGCCCGGTCTACTGAATCAAATGCATATTGCACATCAACCATCAAAGTGAAATCTGGGCCAACGGCATTTCTGACTGCTCTAATGACTTCAGTCATTTTTTCGTCATCTTCTCTGATTCCCATATTTGCATAAGGTCCAGAGAAAGTTGTCTCTAATTTAGCTGCGCGAAAACCCATCTCTTTTGCAGAGTGAGCCCACTTGACCATTGATGTTATGTACGCATCAAATGATCCAACTTCAGGTTGCAATGATGCATAAGCACCAAGGTGATCGCGTGACTTTTCACCAAGTAATTGCCAAACTGGTTTATTCGCTGCTTTTCCAGCAATATCCCAAAGTGCCATATCAATCGCACCGAGTGCATTAATTAATGCACCACGTCTTCCGGTCATCGCGGTTGCTTGGTACGCCTTCCACCAAAGCTTTTCAATCTCAAGTGGGTTCTCCCCAATTAACATGGAGCCAAGACCTTGATCCATGGTGTGAGTACCAGGTGCCTCAATGCACTCACGTGCAATCCATGGATTTAGATCTGTTTCACCAATTCCAACAATTCCCTCATCTGTGTGTACTTCTACAACAAGATCATCTTGAGCCGAGCTAGTTGCGGCTGGGTCATACTCTGGATCTAGGAGAACGTGACACTCAATCTTGGTTATTTTCATATAAAAAACTTACACCACCCACTCGTAAATGTAACTACCCTCCCGTAGATTAATTACATGGCAACAAGCCGATCTCAAAATTTTGACGTAGTTGTTGTTGGTTCTGGTTTTGGTGGATCAGTCGCAGCGCTAAGACTGCGCGAAAAAGGCTACTCGGTAGCCGTACTCGAAGCTGGAAAACGTTTTGAAGATAAAGATTTTCCAAAAACCTCATGGCGAATCAACAAATTTTTGTTTGCTCCGAAATTGGGGCTATTTGGAATTCAAAGGATTCACGTATTGCCTAATGTTTTGATCTTGGCCGGCGCAGGAGTTGGTGGCGGCTCATTGGTTTATGCAAATACTTTGTATCAGCCAGGTGATAAGTATTTCAATGATAAACAATGGAATGAAATTACGGATTGGAAAGCCGAATTAACCCCATGGTATGAACAAGCAAAACTTATGTTAGGTGTAGTTCGAAATCCATATTTTTCAGCTAGTGATCAAGCCATAAAAGATGCTGCAGAAGAAATGGGAGTAGGTCACACGTTTCAATTGGCACCTTTAGGAGTTTATTTTGGTGAAGGGGCTGGTGTTGTCGCTAAAGATCCATTTTTTGGCGGGGTAGGACCTGATCGAACTGGGTGTTTGCAATGTGGTGCATGCATGACAGGGTGCCGGAACAATGCGAAAAATACATTGCCTAAAAATTATTTAGGATTAGCAGAAAATGCTGGGGCACAAGTTTTCCCCATGACGACTGCAACCCAAATTGAACTTTGTGAAAATGGCGAGTGGAAGATAAAAACTAAAAATACAGATGAGTTTCTAGGTGGAAAGACTAAAACATTCTATGCAAAAGAAGTAGTAGTTGCTGCAGGAACTTTCAATACTCAAAAATTGCTCCACCGCATGAAAAGCAAGGGTTTGTTACCAAAACTATCTGGCCAATTAGGTAAGTTGTCCAGAACGAATAGTGAAGCACTTACAGGTGCGATGATGCCTAATTCTTCGATTGATTACAGCGCTGGATGTGCAATTACCTCTTCGTTTTTCCCAGATGAAAATACACACATAGAGCCAGTTCGTTATGGCAAAGGCAGCAATTTAATGGGCTTACTTCAAACAATTATGACGGATGGTTCCTCTGCAAAAGTACGTAGGAAACAATGGTTAAAACAATTCAGATTGAAACCGGTACTACTATTTAAGATTTTAAATGTTAGAAAGTGGAGTGAGCGCACTGTGATTGCTTTAACCATGCAAAATGTAGACTCATCTATTTCAGTTCGTGAAAAGCGAAGTATTTTTGGTTGGCATTTAACTTCGGAAAATGATTCCATCAATCCAAATGCAACTTACATCCCAGCTGCAAATGAGGTAGTCAAACACATTGCAAGTAAAAATCATGGAATCACCGGTGGTCACATTGGCGATTTAATTAACGCCCCTTTCACCGCACATTTTGTTGGTGGATGCGTGATTGGAAGTGATGAAAATAAAGGTGTTATTGACCCGTATCATCGTGTTTGGAATTACCCCACCTTGCACATAGTCGATGGCTCAACTATTACTGCAAACCTAGGTGTGAATCCTTCATTAACAATTACTGCTCAGGCAGAGCGCGCATTTTCATTATGGCCTAATAAAGGTGATGTTGATCCAAGGCCGAATCAAAATCAAAAGTATCAACGCTTGTTACAAGTTGTACCAAATAATCCGATAGTTCCATCACATGCTCCAGCAGCACTCAGAATTATCTCTTAGGATTCAATCATGTGGGCATTGGTAACCGGAGCGACCTCGGGCATCGGTGCTGAATTTACAAAACTCTTAGCAAAAGAGCATTACGACATCATTCTTGTTGCCCGCGATGAGATTCGGTTAAAAAAATCTGCTGAAGAATTAGAAAAAGAGTTTGGAGTCGCAACCGAAATAATTATTGCCGACCTTTCGGTTGAAAATGAAATTATCAAAGTTGAACAACGCCTACTCACTACAGATCCATCCCTAGCTGTGGGTGTGCTGATTAATAATGCTGGCTATGGATTAAAGGGTAGGTTTATCAACCATACTTCTGCAGCAGAAGTTGATTTACTCAATGTATTAGTCACTGCAGTATTGCGGCTAACACATGCAGCACTTCCTAATATGCGAAATGCAAAAAGTGGATACATTATTAATGTGGGCAGTGTCGCTGGATGGTTATCCAGCAGTACCTATAGTGCAGCTAAAGCTTGGGTAAATACGTTCTCCGAGCATTTAAATGTTGATCTAGCTAAGGATGGAATTACAGTTACCTCACTAGCGCCAGGATTTACTCACACTGAATTCCATCAACGTGGAGAAATGAAGATGGATGCAGTGCCAGAATTTCTCTGGGAAAAAACACCAGATGTAGTTAAAGCCGGCTGGGAGGGCGCTCTCCGTGGTGATGCAATAGTGATTTCCGGGAAACAGTACCGAGCTTTAGTTTTTCTGGCCCGGCACTTACCCCGCAAATTAGTGCGCAGAATCTAGACTCACAGGGAGTTCACTTGAAAATCCGACGTTTTCACGGCTTCTCAAGTTAAGGTTGGACCATGATCAAACGTAACGGGTTAGTAATCGCCATGACAGTTCTGCTGGTTGGTGCGGTTATTTCACCCGCTCAAGCTGCTAATAAGTCTGGAGCGGCCTGTAAAACTGCTAACGCAAAAGCAACAATTGGTGGCAAGAAATACACTTGCACAAAAAATCCTATCGTTGTAAATGCTAAGAACACTTGGGTAGTAGCAGATTGTTTGACATCACAAGCAGCTTACAAAAAAGGCACTACACAATTAGCTGAAGAGAAAATCAAAAGAGGCGTATTTTTAGCGCAGACCGCTGCAACTGAAGCGGATCAGACCCTAAGTGTTGCCGATCGCGAAATGTTGGCTCAGACTAAAAAAGATGGCTTGAATCTTTATGACACGATTATTAATACCTATAACACTTTAACTAAAATGAACAAGCAAGTTCGTGATTTGGCCTGTACTCCTGGTTTATAACTAACCAAGAATTACAGTTTTACCTGATACTTCTGTATTGACTTTGTTTAATCCACTTTGAGCCGGTCCAATTTTCACGGCTCCCGTTTTTGTAAACTCTGATCCATGGGCCGGACACTTAAAACTTCCGGATACTAACTTTGATGTGACACCTTGATGAGTGCATCGCAAATCTAAGCCTTGATAAGAATTTTTTCCAGTTCTAACAAGAGCAGTAGGAACACTTTTTACATTCCCAACTAAAAGTGCGCCACCAATTTTTGCAAGCACTTTAAATTTTGATACTTCAACTTCTACTCTTCCATCTCTCAAAATACTTATTCCTCCGGCGGCATCAGCAGAAGTTCCTGAAACCACGACTCCTGTGGCGGTAGCCAACCCAGCACAAATAAATCCCCTACGGCTGATTTCTTTCTCCATAATGTAATTATCCCCAAAAACCCAAATCTGTCCATCCACCCCTTCTCAATCTGACCAATTAGATTTACCTTTAACTCATGTGGTTAATAGTTCGAGGTATTTGTATCGGACTCCTAACAGCACACGCCATTGAAAGGATGCTTGTTCCAGAACCCTCCTTTTTTTGGGATTTGATAATTTACAACTTGATTGTCTTTGCTCTAGCTATCGCACTACTGATCGAATCTGAAATCCTTCTCAGCGTTGGTTTTGCTTGCTGGGGTTTGAGTTCCACTGCTTCAAGCTGGTTTGCACTTAAAAACTCGGCCAACTCTCCCATAATTCTTGACTTGGGATACGTACTCTTCTTCCCATTTCTAGCACTGTATTTTCTCAAAATTTTTAGGAGAGAACTTAAGTCCAAAATCCAAATTCTTGATGCAGCAATTATTGCTCTAGGAATCTCTTCTTTATTGACAGCTTTTGCACTAGAGCCGATACCAAGTATCAATGCACCAGTATTCTTTCGAAATTTATTGAATAATTATTATCCAGTTTCTGATGTTATTTTATGTGCTCTTGCAATTACGATTTTTTCTAAATGCAAAACTTCCCTAATGAGTGTTTTGCAAGCAATAGGCTTACTCACTTTTACTCTGACAGATGTCAAATTCTTTTGGATATCGGCTAATCAAAATTACGCGCTTGGCTCATGGATAGAAAGTGGTTGGATCATTGCACTAGTACTTATATCTTTACATGACAATAACATTTCTAAAAAAGACAATGGGAACCAACTCATTAATCAAAAAATGATTTTTCTTTCTATACTTCTAAGTTTCTTAACTCTCATTTTAATTACTTATTCCTCTGGTCCAATTTCAAAATTTGCTGCTATCCCAGCCACACTTACTCTCCTATTAGCTTTTTTACGATTGACGATCGCATTAAAACATTCACAAAATCTTGATGCCGAGCATAAATTGGCACGCACAGATGAATTAACGGGCATTGCGAATAGAAGGTCGCTCATCGCTAAATTAGCCGAGGTAGAAAATGACACTTCTTATTGCATGCTCTTATTGGATTTAGATTCGTTCAAAGAAATCAATGATCTCTTTGGACATGACGCGGGTGATTCTGTACTTATAGAAGTTGCTCGTCGTTTTGAACAAGTACTGCCAAGTAATGCTTTTCTGGCGAGGCTTGGGGGTGATGAATTTGGGGTTTTAGTTCAGACAGATTTCCAAAACGCATCAGAGCTTTCAAAACGGTTGGAATTATCGCTGACATCACCAATTTACGTTCATCAGTCTCCGCGATATCTATCCGTGAGCATTGGGGTGGCCGAAAGAACAGTAGGAGTTGATTTAATTCGAGCAGCAGATGAGGCGATGTATGTAGCTAAAAGTGCGCGCTAACCTTAATTTCTTCAAGCCGAGCAAGAGATTCAATTCTTTCGGCGGCGTGATCCACCATTCGCTCAACATACCCACCTGAATATCCATCAAGATAGAGCCAAGGTTCATGAATATCAGAACCATTTAGGTGAGCCAGTTCCGGCACATATTTCCTGATGTAATCCCCTTCAGGATCAAATCTTTTGCCCTGTTCAATTGGGTTGAAGATTCGGTAGTAGGGAGAAGCATCCGTTCCACAACCTGCAGTCCATTGCCAACCGTGTGAATTTGATGCAACATCATTATCTATTAAATATTGCATGAAGAAATTTGCACCATGCTGCCATTCAATATGTAAATCTTTAGCTAAAAATGATGCCACAACCATGCGAACCCGATTATGCATCCAACCTGTTTGTATGAGTTGTCTCATTCCTGCATCTACAAATGGAAATCCAGTTTTACCTTCGCACCAAGCTTCAAATTTTTTGCCAGGTTTGTCGTAACGCATCTTGATAAATTGTGGATTTAAGTATTCGCGCGAGGTGTGTGGATTGTGGTGTAAAACATCCGCATAAAATTCTCGCCAGGCAATCTCTTTGCGATAAACCTCTTGGTCTGCACTACTGTTCAAATTAGCCAACAAAGTTCTTGGGTGAACCTCACCCCAACGTAAATGTGGACTCATTCCACTCGTGCCACTGATCCCTGGAAAATTTCGGTTATGGTTGTAAGAATTAATAGGTCCTTTAAAAAATTTATTCCATTTTTCAAGTGCAACCTCTGTGCCCACTTCAAAAGTCTTTGTGTTTTTTGCTAGATCCCAATCTGGAAAATATCGTTTTACATCTTTTACGCTCACCCAAGTAGGAGATTTAGGTGAGTTGTATGGCCGATCCCAACCTATAACACTCCATGCTTTAAAAAATGGAGTGTAAACCTTGTAGGGAGTGCCGTCAGGTTTACGAACTTTTCCGGGATCCACTGCATAGTCCGAACCAGTGAAAGTTAAATCAATTCCACTTTCAGCAATCCTTTTCTCTAATGCGACTCCATAAGGTGCGTACTGTTTTGCGCAATGTATTGAAGTTGCGTTGTATTTTTTCGTAAGTTTCTGCAAAATTTCTACAGCATCACCTTCAAAGACTTGCAAATTTCCAGCAAGAGTCTTGTCTAAATGCTTCAAAGCACTTGCTAAATAAGAGCGCCTAAATTCACCTGCACGATCTGAAATTGCCTGATCAACAATAAAGATCGGCAATACTTCATCGCCTTCAGCTAATGCTGCAAGTAATGCTGGATTATCGGAGATCCGTAAATCCCGTCGAAACCAAAAGATTGAAGTTTTTGGCATCTAGCTTTATCTCTCTCAGGCGTGCAGAGAAATTACGCTGTCATCCCAGCCTTTTACATCTTCTGGCTTGCGAGGGCCTTTTCCAATGTAAGTAGCGGAAGGACGTACTAAGCGACCAGTTCGCTTCTGCTCAAGAATATGCGCACTCCAACCAGCGGTACGTGCAGCAGTGAACATTGATGTGAACAGCGGTCCTGGAACTTCAGCGAAATCCAGAACGATCGCAGCCCAGAACTCGACGTTTGTTGCAAGTACTCGATCTGGATGACGTTCTCTAAGTTCGGCGAGCGCTGCTTCCTCAAGTGCGAGAGCAACTTGGTAACGAGGAGCACCCAATTCTTCAGCGGTGCGGCGCAAGGTGCGTGCACGTGGATCTTCCGCGCGATAAACACGGTGACCAAATCCCATTAAACGTTCGCCGCGATCCATTAAATCTTTTACATACTTGCGTGCATCGCCAGTTTTTTCTACGCCTTCAATCATATGCAGTACGCGTGAAGGCGCACCACCATGTAGTGGGCCTGACATCGCACCAATTGCACCAGACAAAGCGGCGGCAACATCAGCACCAGTTGAAGCGATAACTCGAGCTGTAAATGTAGATGCATTCATTCCGTGTTCTGCTGCAGAAACAAAATATGCATCGATTGCTCTAACATGTTTTGGATCTGGTTCTCCGCGCCAGCGAATCATCATGCGCTCAACAACTGTGTGTGCTTTATCAACTTCAGATTGTGGAACCATTGGTTGCCAAGTTCCACGAGCAGATTGTGCAACGTATGACAAAACCATTACGGATGCGCGAGCAAGGTTGCTACGAGCTTCTTCATCAGTAATATCTAAAAGTGGCTTGAATCCCCAAGCTGGTGCCAACATTGCAATTGCTGATTGCACATCTACGCGCACGTCACCAGAGTGAACTGGCAATGGAAATGGTTCGGCTGGTGGAAGACCTGGATTAAATTCATCATCAACTAATAAGCCCCAAGCATTTCCGAAAGTAACGCGACCAACTAAATCTTCAATATCAACACCGCGGTAGCGCAGTGCACTTCCTTCTTTATCGGGTTCGGCAATCTCTGATTCAAATGCAATAACACCTTCAAGACCTGGTTTGAATTCGCTCATGAGATTCCTTAACCCCTTAACTAAAAGTCACTGGCGATGAGCCCGTGTCCATTCGCTTATTCTGCCCCTCTTGGCCAACTATTCATAAATTCAACCGGCATTTCTCGACTCGCTATGAGGGCAGCCACCTGCTCTAATAGAGCCATGGATCGGGATGAAATCAGGGCAATGCGCCGCTCGTACGGTGAATTAGGGCTAAGTGAGAGTGATGCCAATCCAAATCCAATAACTCAATTTGAGATCTGGCTCACAGCCGCTGCCGAGAACCCGTATGTGGTTGAAGCAAATGCCATGGTGCTCGGAACTAGCTTTGGGGATCAGCCCAAGGCACGTTCGGTTCTGCTCAAAGAGGTAAGCCAAACTGGTTTTGTCTTTTACTCGAATTACGAATCAGACAAAGGTAAAGAGATCAGCCAAAATCAAAATGTCAGCCTGACTTTCCCCTGGTTTCCAATGGAACGACAGGTAATTGTTTTGGGTATAGCAACGAAAGTTAGCCATGCAGAATCTGCGGATTACTTCGCTACTCGGCCATGGTCTAGCCAAATTGGTGCATGGGCGAGCAATCAATCAGAAGTAATTGCTGATCGGGATAGCTTGCAAAAAAATTGGGATGAGATCGCCGCGAAATATCCAGAGGGCAGCACTGTTCCACTTCCGCCAAATTGGGGCGGTTACTGTGTTGTCCCCCATTCAATTGAATTTTGGCAGGGCCGTTACTCACGGCTCCACGATCGCCTGCGCTACACATTGGACACAGTTGATGCGAACAAGAAGTGGCAATTAACTCGTCTCGCCCCATAACAAATCATCGGTAGGCTTATCACATGGCCAACGAAATAATTATCCCAAGTAATCTCAAACCAAAAGATGGACGTTTTGGTTGTGGACCTTCAAAGATCCGCCCAGAAGCACTAGCCGCATTAGCCGCTAGCGGCTCATCAATTTTAGGAACATCACACCGCCAACCTGCTGTGAAAAATGTTGTTGGTCGCGTACGTAATGGATTGAAAGATTTATTCAATTTGCCCGATGGCTATGAAGTAGTACTCGGCAACGGTGGCTCAACCGCATTTTGGGATGTTGCAACTTTTTGTTTGATCAAAGAAAAATCACAACACCTAGTATTTGGTGAGTTTTCATCTAAATTTGCAAGTGGAGTTAAATCTGCGCCATTTCTTGGCGAACCAACTGTAATTTCAGCCGAACCTGGTTCACATCCAGAAGCTGTTACTGAAGCTGGCGTTGATGCATATGCACTTACTCATAATGAAACCAGTACTGGTGTGGCTATGAATATCAAGCGACCAGCTGGCTCAGAAGGATTAGTTCTTGTAGATGCAACAAGCGCTGCTGGTGGATTAACTGTTAAAGCAAGCGAGTTTGATGCTTACTACTTCGCTCCACAAAAATCATTTGCTTCCGATGGCGGTCTTTGGTTTTCTCTAATGAGTCCGGCTGCCTTAGCTAGAGTAGAAGAAATCGCTGCAACAAAGCGATGGACACCGGCAATCCTGGATCTTGGAATTGCTATTGAAAACAGCAAGTTAGATCAAACTTATAACACTCCCGCAGTCGCAACTTTAATTTTGCTTGCAGAACAAATCGAGTGGATGAATAGCAATGGTGGACTTGAATTCTCAACCGGGCGATCTGCTAAATCTGCCGAAACTTTGTATGGCTGGGCAGAGAAAACTTCTTACACAACTCCATTTGTTGTTGATCCAGCTATGCGTTCCAAAGTTGTTGGAACTATCAACTTTGATGACTCAATCGATGCAAATGCTGTCGCAAAAACCTTACGCGCCAATGGGATTGTCGATACCGAGTCCTATCGTAAGTTGGGTAAAAACCAACTTCGAATTGGCATGTTCCCAGCAATTGACCCAGCAGATGTTGAAGCACTCACCGCTTCAATTGATTACGTCGTAAAAGCGATGGCGTAGCCTGTGAGTCCGCGCGCACGTCGCATAACCTCTTTGATAATTCTTATTTCCCTGCTCGGCCTAATCGCAATCGGTGGCCTTTAAGAAAATTAATCTTTCTTGGATTGTTTTTCTTGCTTCTTCAAACGCTTTTCTTTTAGCGAAAGCTTTGGTTCCTTTTTCGCGTTTGCATTGCTT
>Ga0209297_1000688_pt1 | contig 20876 bp, 16 predicted proteins | sample S_130805_MF_Meta_FD_187322 | JGI IMG/M metagenome (GOLD analysis project Ga0209297, IMG submission 187322) | Freshwater microbial communities from Lake Simoncouche, Canada to study carbon cycling - S_130805_MF_MetaG (SPAdes) (version 2) | ecosystem: Environmental > Aquatic > Freshwater > Lake ...
TGATATATCTGCTCGCTATTTGCTATTGCATCTCCAGTGTTGAACACAATACCAGCACTATGTGTTTCATAAATTTTATTATGAGATACAACAAGATTAGTAGGTACATCTAAACCGGTTGTTGCATCATCTACTACTTCAATACCATAGTTTGTAGCGCGAACAGAATTGTGCGTTATTCTTAATCTATCAGAAGGTGACACGCTTATACCATCTGTGCTTATATCTGCTATAATATTATTGGTTATAGTTGTGTTTTTATAGTTTCTATCTACTCTGATACCTATACCTGTGTAGGATATAATATTTTGATCTATTTTAATAGATTGTTCCCATTCTGAAATTAGTACATCGTCAGACTTTATACATATACCGTATTGCACATACCCTGTTGAACCTGCACTTATACCTAAATCTCTATCACCCTCATTCGTACCAATGATGTGGTTGTTTAACACACTGACTACCTTACCGCTCTCAATCATTATAGCCGCGTTTCTAAAGTTGTAGAACCTACAGTCTTTAATAGTTATATTCTTTATACTTCTAGACCATACACCATACGCCTCCGCTTCACCTGTACCACTGTAAATTCTTTGTGTTTTTGCAGTATCTAAGTCACCGACACCTTCAAGAGATAGATTATATATTTCAATAAAATCTGTAACTGTATTAGATTCTGCGTGAAATAGTGGTGTGTTGTTGTTGGTCTGTATTATTCTTGCGCCAGATCCTTCTACTTTAGTATTTGGATATAGTGTTATTGTGCCGTCAATATAGTAGTCACCTTTAGGGAAGAATAAAGTCCTACCAGCAGCAGCTTCTGCTGCATTATTGATATACATAGTGTCTATAACACCGTCAACACCTTTTGCACCAAAATCTCTAACGTTTATAACGTCACTAAAGCGGTCTCGCAAGCTTCTTGATATTTCACTACCATTATTAAACACCATGTTATCAGAGAGGGGGAGATCTCTAATTTCACTCTTATAAGTACTAACATCATTGGCTACTACTGTATAGAAATTACTTGCAATCGGCTGTATAGAAGATGGTAGATCAGGAATTCTCTTACGTGGCATAAATTTATTTAAGCGTTTATTGTTAGACTAAAATATAATTATTCTCTTTGTAGTTTAGTTTATCATCAGATACTAATAATGATGTTTCATCTACATCATCATCAATGTTGAACACATCTATATATGTATAATCTATTAATAATTCAAATCCGTCGTGTGTGACTATACTAGCGTCTTTATGGTTTACTAAAATATCTTCATCAAAAGGTATATTTACGGGCTCACATGTTAAAGAGCCAAAGCGATTTGTAGCTACTAGAGTGTATGCTGATGGATCGTCTACAAATAAGTAACTAGCGTTTTTTGAAAGAGGTACAATTTGCTTTGAATTTCCACGATACCATGTAAAATTTATTGGTCTAGTCCCTGTTATTATAAAATTTAAAAACGAGCCTTCATAATCACCACCTCCGTTAAAGAAGTCTTCTTCTATCTTATCTACTAAACTAGGAGCTTGAAATGCTATATCAGACTGTATGGATGTATTGTCCCACACACGCAAACTATAGTCATCATCATTAAAACGTACAAAACACTGCTTTTCAAGAGACTTTAACTGTGACGGTACACTGATTGCAGTGTTTGTCATATCAAGATCTTCAGCTTGAAACACTCTTTCAAAGATAGCATCACCGTGCGCGGATAAACTTAAATTAGCAGAGCTTAAATGTAAAGTTATATTATCACTTGTTAATTCTAACTCTTTTGCAAATACATTACTACCTGTTACAAAATCTCCATTAAATGGGTGTTCATAAGAAGCAATAGGGTCAAGAGCAGTGTCAGGGTGAATACCACTTAATGTAGGGTTTGTATGATGATTGTGCCTATGAAATTTTTGGTGGTAATAAGACCCCATAATATCTTTATTTATGTGTATTTTTAGAGACGTTTTTTATGAAAATTAAAATAAATAATAATAGTATGAACATAGGCGAACTACATATAGACCTCAACACAATTTTAAGTATAGTTGGGGTATTAATTACCGGTATTGTTGGGCCTATAGTTCTTGTACGGTATAAGCAGAATGTTTATAAAAATAATACAAATTTTAGAAAACAAGAAGAATTTAATCTTGCTTTGAAAAATCAAAGTACTATCAATGAAAGTTTAAATGATTTACAAGAAACCCTTGATATAAACCGTATATTAATTACACAATTTCATAACGGTGGTAATTTCTGGCCTGGTAATCAGAGTATGAAAAAGATGTCTGTAACATACGAAAGCACGTCACGAGGCACTGCAGCAGATATATTAAAAATACAAAACGTACCTGTTTCTTTTTTTAGTGGTATTCTTCAAGATTTAATATCTGCTACTCAACCGGTTTTTTTAAATATTAAAGAAATAAAAGATAACGCTTTACGTTATTTCTGGGAGAATAGAGGTGTAGAACTTGTATATCTCTTTCCAATTCTCGGACTTGATAATTTATTATTAGGTATACTTATTGTTGAGCAAACAAATGAACATTTAACTTTAAGTGAACCAAGTATTCATATACTGAGCGATGAGGCAAAAAAATTGAGTGGTTATATTGTGTATAACTCTGTAGCGTCAATATAATTTATTCCTCTATAAAGTAATCACCTGAATCACTAGAGGTAGATTTTAATAGTGTATTAAAATCTACAGTTGTTATAAAAACACCTGTTTTAGGGGGTGTTGCCTCAAGTGCATCCAATGGATCTAATCTATGTACACTCTCTACTACGTGTATATAACTACTCGTTACTGAGCTTACATAGTTTGTTGCAGTAACATGATATATACCTGGTTCATTGACTAAATGTTTTGTGTTGTTAGTTAGTTGTAGAGGTATATTGTTCTTATACCACCTATAGTGAATAGGTTCAGCACCAATAGCTGATGTTGTAAGTTCAAAGCTAAAAACCGGCGTACTAGTTGTTAGAATCTTATCGTGTATAGGTTCTAAGAAATGTGGAGCACGAGCATCTATTTCAATAGAAATATTCTCACTACTAACCTCACCGTAATAATTAGTTGCAACACATATATACACACCAGAGGTCTGTACATGTAATATTTCTTGTGTCTCATCATCAAGCTGTATGTTATTTACATACCATTGTAGATTAAGGGGATAAGTGCCTCTAACATCAATAGACAGTGTCTTTATAAACGTTGCTGGCACTATCTCATCTTGTGTTTGAGATAGGATAGTAGGTGCGTGACCTTCTATATAGGTTTTTTTCTGGTCCCATAATCTTACACCATATGGCTTACTATTAATATACACCAACCAAAATGTACCATCACCATTAACAGAGGTATTTACTGTATCTATAGCGTACATTTTATTTTCAGGTACACTAAAACTACCTACCTCTACTGAATCATAAAACAACACATCGTTATTTGCACTTATACTAATATTACTACTAGATACTGATAGAGCTATGTTAGGGTTTGCAAAACGAGCTGTTAGATTGTCATCATACGCAACAATCTTATCATCACATACAAAGCTACCCTGATATGGGTGTTCATAGGACGCTATAGGGTCTCTAGCGGCATCAGGGTATTTTACAACATCAGCAGGTTTGGTGTGATGATTGTGACCGTGAAATTTAGCGTGATATAACGTTGACATTATCTACCTATTACAAATTTACCTGTTGATGTTGTTAATATAAATTCATTATTAAATGTACTTATATTTGTTATATCATAATTTTCTGGTAGTACTTTTCTTGCCCACTCTACTCCATTAAAAGACCATGCAGCGCTACCATTACTGCCACCTATAAGAAAACGACCGTTTGTGTGTGCAATAGATGTAATTGCAGTGGTGTTGTCTGTGAACGGCGATTTAATGTGTGACCACGTATGACCATCAGTAGATCTTAATATTGTGTTTTTGCTGCCTACAACAAAACAAACATTTTCTAGTACTTTTATTTTATAGAAAGTAGTATTTGCTGCAACAGTATCAGGTATTGTTATCTTTGTTGTTATACCTGTATTGATATCAAGTGATCTAATTGTACGCATTTCACCTACAATAATTAGCTTATCTATAAAATATACTACTGAGTTTAAAGATTCTGTAACATCTGTAGTTAATTTTGACCACGTAATATAGTCGTTTGATGTAGTTACAGTTCCATTAGACCCAACAGATATATACGTATTGTTATATTTATATATTTGGTTTATACTGTTTGGTAATATCCATGGTACTGCTACTAGACCTACATCGGTTAACTCATATATTATACCACCAGTGCCGTATAGGTATGTATTTATTTTTGGTTCGTATGTACTTTCAAAATCTGAGTAACCACTCAAAGCACTCCAACCAGTTAATTCTAATACTGGTTTGTTACCATCACCACCTTTGATTTTTTGAGATAACCATATTTTGTTAGTGCTTGGCTCGTAGACACTTGTAAACAACCCTGTTTCATTAATAACTATAACAGTTTTAGCTGCTATTGCTGCTGCATCATCAATAGCAGAGTTGATTGTAATCTTAAACTCTGCACCGCTATTATTATCATAATCATATTCAAATTTATACGCTTGACCAGTTGTGTCTGTAAGATAAAAAGCTCTATCCTCATCCATAGGGTATATTAGTTGTATGAACGCTTTAGAGTATGACGGTATTGTTATATTGTTACTCTGTATTACATCTCCACCTAAAAAGTCTGCATTACTATATGTAGATACATCCATCCACTGATCAATGGCATTTTTATAATAAACAACACCATCATTACCTAAAGCAATATATTTACCGCTTATTGCAAGTATATTGTTAAGCTGTGTGTCAGCTTCAAGGTCTCCACCAAACCAACTTAAATTACTGTTGTTGGACGTACTTACCTGCAAAAAGTTTTCATAAACTTTATAACTTAATGATTTAACTTTTGATATATCTTGTGTTTTTATTATACCTGTATTGAGAGATGTTTGTATAAAACAAGAATTTATAATTTTTTCATCTACATCTACAGCAACAACAGTACCTACAAAACTTGAGTTCGAACGAGGTGCATCAATGATAATATCTATACTACTTATATTTTTACTATATGTACTATTGTATAATAAATCTTTATGCTTTTGAGTAAATTCTACTAAGTTATTTTTTGTAAAATTTAAAATATTACCAACTATATCAGTACCATAAATCGTATTACTTTTATTACTAGTTAATTGCCACTCTGTACTTTCAATTAAAGGTACAATTACTGTTGGTGTGTTGTACGTTTGGCTTGGCAATATAGGTTTATTATTACCAACCTTTACAACTCTAAAACCAAAATCATCAGATTTAATATTAGGCGTTGCTACTGCTGTTGGTGTAGCTGTAATTTTTAAGCTTTCTGTGCTTACATCGTTAAAGCTAGCTCCTTTTAAATATCTTGAATCGGGTGTTTGTAAATTAATATCTTCAACCCATTCTTTTACATTACCACCTAAGTCGTAAATTCCATTATTATTAATAGAATACAAACGTACAGGTGTAGTTTTTATACGATTTGTCTTTGTTATTAATGTAGCGTAGTTACCGTACTCAGCCAAAGCATAATGATCTGTTGCACCAGCTTTAACGGGGTATACATTACCCCATGAGTAAGTTGTATTTGCTAGACTCTGCCATTCACTAATTGTAGGTAGTCTCCATTCCTGTTGTGTACATGCAGTTAACCATCTGCAAAATTCTTTAGCTTCTCTCCATGTAATATTTACCACAGGGTGTGTGTTTGTTTGCCAGACTTCTGGTGTATATTGTGCGTTATTCCACCCTGTATCCTCTATAAACATCTTCCACATTTCAACTGTTGTTTCTGTCGCTGCAACATTAAGTGCACCACCTGACAATTCAATAGTATTAATGTTTAATTCTTCAAAATATGTATTTTCAGTTATAGTTCCCCACTGAAAGAAAGTATTTGTAGAGTCTTGCGCTACTACACTTCTTGAACCGCATATTACGTTTTTCCATGTAGTGTTGTTTGTATTATAAATCTGTATGGGTGTTTCTTTGTTTATAACATCACCATTACCTATTACTCCATAAACCCCAGGCCCACCCCAGACGTACAATTTACCATCTGTAGTTAAACCAGTTACATGATAGTCACCACAGCTAATTTTAGACCAAGTCTGTTCTGCAAGGTCTGTTGTAAGTGCTCCAGGTGTGTAACGCGGGTTGTAACCACCTATACCTAACTGACCATAATCATTCTGACCCCACGTATGTATATAACCTTTATCATCTAAAGCTATTATAAAGTCTCTACCACATTGTACATCTTTCCATTTAATAGTGGTACTGATTTGGGTTGGCTGTAATTTAAGATTGGTAGAATTTACTCCTAATTTACTATTGGTATTATTACCCCACACATATAAGCTGCCATTAATTGTAATAGCTGCTACATAATCCTTACCACACGAAACTTTCAACCACTTATACGACGGTAAAACTTGTAAAGGTTTCCAATTCTCTGTATTATCTCTACCAAGTTGCCCATACCCGTTTAGACCCCAACTATATAAATTATCTTCTTTATCAATAGCAACTGTAAAAAAATCACCACATTTAACAGCTCTCCACTGTTTAATACATGCAGATTCATGTACAGGTGTATAATTGTTTGTATGTTTTACAAGATCTGGTAATAACCCTAATTGACCATATGTATTATCACCTTTACAAAACAATAAACCATCTTGATCTAATATAGTACTATGTGATCTACCTTCTGCTAAAATTTCTTGATTTTTATATTTTAAGTTTATTTTGCCCCACGCAATAGGGGCTGTTGTACCAGCACCGTATATTGAGCCGTTGTGTATGTTGAGATTTTGTGTGTTATCAAATATGAAATTTGAATCTCTATTAATAAAAACTGCATGATTAGCTATACTTGACCATGCTAGTATCTGTGCTTCTTGAGCAGTATTTGTTGAAATACTACTCAATGCTATATGACCGTTCAATGTACCGCTTGCAGATAGTGTATCTCGTACGGTTAAAGTGTTATTAAATATCTGCTCTTGCGTGGTAATTTCAAAGGCCATAACGTTATTTAATTATACTTTATAAAGAGTAAGCGTAGCTGTAAGTGTTGTAGATGATGTTGTTGATAGTATTATATTGCGGTCTTGAACTTTGCCATGTATTTGTACAGGTTCTTGAGCTTCGTTAAAGGCATTACAAAAGACACTATAATCTCCTGGTTCAAGTACTTCACCAGCTGAAATAGTATGTATAAATGACTGTACTGCTATAATAGGGTTTATGAGTATTGCTTTAATATTTAAAACCGGTAAGTTACGTACGTTATAAAATGTATTTTGTGTTTCAACACTATTAATAGTATTTTTAGGGGTATCACACACCCAGACGCCGTTTTTTATTCGTACTACACCTTGCGTATTAGGTGTGGTTATATTAATACACGACGGGGCTATAGTTGTTGAGGGTATTTGAGTTAATGTAACGTTACCATCAACGTATAGTAGATCTAAATATTCTTGTGGTGTTGTGGTTGTTTCTGTAAGCATACTTTAAACATTCCCGTAAATTGTGATCGTTGCTTGCTTGGGTGTAAAAGGTTGATTGTTTACATTAAAAATTAACAGTATACTTTTTTCTGTTAAAATAACTCCTTTACTTTCAATAAAATTGACATCATCGCTTATTGCTACTATGTCTACTAAATTATTCCTTGCTTGCGTTTTTAAATTGTTTGTTAATGTTAGTATATATCTTCCAACAGCAATGCACTCTATACTCAACCCATTATAATTATACACGTTTTCAAATAACTGTTGTTGAGCACATATATGATTCTTGATCTCTTTCGTTTGAGTATTATATGCATTACCTATAGTGTAAATTTTATCATCTAAACTTTGCAATATAGTATGTGCAAACCCACAACTTACATTTGAACATTTTTGCAATTGTAATTCTGATACTAATTGTATAGGTACATTGCTTGATTTTATTGTTTCACTTGAAAAACTAAGTTGGTTGTCTGTATTATCACCCCAACAATACACTACCCCATCTGTATCTATAGCAGCAATATGCCTACTTCCACAAGACACTTTTGACCATCGTTTTGATGCAAATATACCACTCAATCGCTGCGGGGTTGCTGAGTTTTTAATAAAACTATTGTTTATTCCAAGCTGACCGTATGTATTATCACCCCATGTGTATAAATACCCGTCAGTATCAATTGCTGCTGTAAAAGAATCACCACATGAAACATCTTTCCAATTTTTATTTGTATATGGTTGTACTAATGTGTATACTTGATTAACATCACTATTACCTAATTGACCGCTTGTATTGTCCCCCCATAGAAATAACTGATTATTGAGATCTATAGCTGCGGTGTGAAATTTACCACATGCAGCTTGTTTCCATTGCTTTGTATTTAAGTTAAGAGTATCACCTATTGGTAACGGAGTTGTTGGTGTTGTTACTTTTAATGGTAGATTGAAAATTTGACCACTGTCGTTAGACCCCCACATATATAAATACCCACTTGTATCTATAGCTACAGAATGTCTTTCCCCTGCAGCTATAGAAGACCAAGCTTTATTTTGTGTTGGCCCTATTATTTCTGTTGGTACCGTTTGTAACTTAAGAGTGTTTGTAGGTGCACCTGAGCGGCCAAGTTGTCCGTACTTGTCGTCTCCCCATGAGAGCATTTTACGATTCTCGTTTAGAGCTAAACAAAAATTATTTGAACCTATAAATTTTCCTCCAACAGCAATATCTATAAGTTTTTGACCATTTACGGGTGTTGGATACTGTTTCCAGCCAACATTACCTAAAGCTAAATTATTAGTTGAACCAACACTGTAAATGTTATCTACTGTACTTATAAATGATGAAAACCATCCTGCAGCTACTGATATTGGGTTTGTGTTGACATTTTGTTGTGTGAACGTAACCTTTACACTTGCAGTGTTTTGACTATTCTCGATTATATTATTATTAAAATTTATTACTTCAGTATTTTGATATACACCAGCGTTACTAATATTAGATGCGTTTGTACATTCACCATCTATAATTGTTATAATGTCATTTTCATTGCTACCGATAGTTGATAAATTTTCTAAACTAAGATTTACTACTAAGTTATTAGCAGAAACAGAGTTGTATGCTGTAATGTTATTCTTTACGAATAAAGAGGTATTAAATTCTTGTAGCATGTTATTGGCCTATATCAAATAGTTTAATGGCTTTATTAACTCCGTTAACTTTTACAACTAAATATTCCCCTTTACTTGTTAGTTGTGTTGTTAATGTTGTTGTTGCGTTTGCTGGAAAATTTAAAGAGTCAGCTGTAAGATTCAAGACACGCATAGATTCATTCTCTTTAATAGCAGATGAAACAACAGTAGCAACCCCGTTTGAACCTACACTAGCAATTATAGCCCCACCAACGAAATTAATAGTGTTTACAAACCCTTTATCAATACCCTCATCTTGTATCATTGTACCAGGTACTTCAACTCGAACTATATTATTGCTTAACGCAGTTGTACTTGCCCCAATACCCAGACCTTGTAATTGTATGTCTGTAACACCACCAACACTACCTATTACTAAACCACTTTTAGATATAGTTATACCATTAATATTCCCACTGTCATTATTTTGTAAAACTTGAACCCCCAAAGCATATTGATTATTACCTAAATTATTAGTGGTTAAACTAATATTACTACCTAAGAAATTTAAAGACGTTACTTTTATTGGTGCGTTATTTACATCTTTTAATGTATTGTTATCTTTTTGTGCCTGTATACTGTTGTTGCCTGGAATTACTATATTACTAGTTGTGCCAGTTAATTCTGTTGTTACACTTACACCTGCACCTGTGAAGTTGAGTGTTGTTGATGATGTACTCTTTAGATCTCCGTTGTCTTTAACTGAGTAGCCGTTGCCTGCGCCTACTGGCAACTGGTATGCTAGTACTGTTAGCGTATAAGCTACTAAAGGTACAGGTAATAAATTAACAGTATTACGAGTTATATAAAAATCTTGATTAGGTCGTTGCATTACACCATCAAGAAATACTAAATAATTTTCTGCAGCATTATTAGTAAATCCAGAGATTGTGTAATCACTTTTACCTGATACTGTCACTGTATTGGTTACTACAGGTGCAGATATACCTGCGCCTGATGTTGTACCGGGGATATTTACTGTTATAGCGTTGTTTTGAGAATTTGCTGATACACCTGTACCTATAAAGTTTATACTTGTTACTGCATTTGTAAGAGTCGTTCCTTCATCTTGAACTTTTATTTTAATATTTTGATCATAAAGAGATGTTAGGTAAACAGTTGTTGTGTTTCCGTAATTTGTTGATACTAGACCACCACCGTTAATAAAATTTAAATTTTTAACGCGCGGATAACCATCTACGACAATACTACTGTCAACATCCTGTACTGCAGATGTCTGTATAGAGCCGTTACTAAACTGTATACCGCTTACTTGTAGTATTTCGGAGCTTAAATTTAAAGATGCTGTTGATACTAGTGTTGCCATATGTTATATATTTATTAGATAAGAGAGTTGGTTAGATTAATTGGTTGTGTAGGTGTGTTGTACGTAAGTGTTTCAGATGAAATTAACCTACGACCGCTTTGTACTTGAATATTTGTTGAGCCGTAAGTATCTTTTGTAAGACAATACCCAATTTCGTTATTAACTCCTACTCCATACTCAACATTTGTTAAGTTTATGTTACCCATCAATTTAAAACTATTGTTAGTATCGTTTGTTTCATGATTTATACCAAATAGTATAGTGCCTGTTGTGTAACATACATTTGATTCAGTTTTTACAGATACTGCTTGTAATAAACCTATATTTTTTGAACATTGAATACTTGAAGCGTTAGTAATGCTACTTAAACTCGGTATTATTGTTGGGGTGTTTGTATATCCTATACTCTTTATACCTAACGTACCTTGTCCCCATGTATACACTTTCGATGGTTGGTTAACCATCACACCTTCATGTGCAATTGCAATAACACTACGTGCACTCGGGAAAGTTACTACTTCAAGATCAATAGGGTTGTACAAGCCAGCAATTTCAACAAAATATGGTAATGTGTCTTGGCTCAGTGTACCTCTACCTGTGGAGTAATAATTATTGCTACCACAAGTGTATATACGCTCGATATTAAGGTTTGAAGTATCTTTAGCTACAATGTAGGTATTCTCTATATGATGTTGATTGTTAGATAATAATTTTGTACCTAATACGGTAGTGTTTGAATTTATTTTACATAGTTTAAATAGATAACTGTCAGATGTGCTGCCTGTACCTAGTGAACCGTATTGTCCTATTCCAGCGGTATACACTTCATTATTTTCTGTTAAAATAATAGACACACACTGATTAACACCACCTCTAGTTGTACATCTTAGTTTTACTTGTTTAACGTTTGTAAGTTCTGTATTAATGGTTCGAACAACCACCGGTGTAGTACCACCTGTACCTAAACAACCGTTGCGGTTTGTTCCCCATATACACAATCGTTTTGTACTAGTAATTGCTGCGACTGTAAAGGTAGGTGTCGTACCATTGTCTGTATCAACACTTACAGCTTCAATATCACTTATAGTTAGATTGTTTGGAAAGGTTATTTGTTTAAAATATGTATAATATCCTGAGTTTGTTGTGTACTCATTCGTAAGAGCTTTATGACCACAATACCATACTGTGCCGTCAGTCAGTAGAGATACTATAAAATGTTTAGTGCATATTAACCTTTTAACATCAACGCTAGTATTGTTGAGCAAATAATTACCTTCAAATGCTATTTGTTGAGGTAGCCATTGTTTTCCACCACCACTCAACCAGCTGCATTCACCCCATACTATTATTTTGTTTTCAGAATTAACAACACAGTTATAACTATCAGCACCGCGCTGTTCACCGAGTAATTTTGTGTAAGTTTTAGATCTAAGAGTGGTGCTTAAGACTGTATTGTCGTTAAATCTAATATTGCTTGCTGCGATAGTACCATTGACTGTTAAGTTGCCTGTTACTGTACCACCTACTGTTTGTATATACCCCGGAGCACTTAGAGCTATTGCTGCAGTTGTTGCAGATAGTGCGTTATTTGCTGTACCACTTATATCTATAGGCCATAGATTACGATAATCCTGTTGATTTTCAACAGTTAAAAATAATTTACCTGTATTACCCCAGCCAATATAAATTTTATTGGTTTGTTGACCGCTACCACCACCTTGCTGTACAGGTGCAAAACCTATACTGGCATTATTTCCACCTGAAGTGATATTTGTTCCATCTGCAAACGTTATTTTTTTAGCTACTATTGTATCTTGTGCGGATAGATTATTTACATATGTAAAATTTGCAATGTTAGCTGTTATATTACTACCAATAATAAAGCTGTTTTGTGCAGTAGATGTAAGTGTATTATTATTACCACCTAGTATACCTGAACCTACACTAGCTATATTGTTTGCGTTACCTCCGCAGATAACAGATGTGTTGCCCGTTACTGTATTGCCTGTACCTCCTCCAATATGGGTGTTTAGACCTTGACCTACATTACCACTACCACCACTTATAGAAGATTGACTACCTTCAGCAACATTCAACACCCCACCAGATATAACACTTTGAGAGCCGGTTGCTCTATTATTTTGACCACCACCAATAACCGAGTAGCTACCTGAAGCTACGTTAACACTATTCTGTTCAACGTTTGTCTGTAAATCTACAGCACCACCACCCCTTGCTGTTCCGTTTCTATTAAAACTAACAGCTCCAGCTCCTTTGGGTTCAAGTACTAGATCTGTATTTAGTGAATTAGAACGTGGTTTAAGTATAGATCTACTGGTGGGTGTTAGTGTTAATTCTGAGCCTATATTTGTACTAAAGTTAATATCAAGATTACTTGAAGATAGAGTAGTACTATCTGAAGTAAATAAAATATTCTTTACTCTGAGAGTTGTATCTGCATAATCAGATATATTTGATGTAACACGCGTTGCCATATAGGTACTTATATTATTTATGTTACGTTTATGATTGACTTGTACCTTTTTAATGATCCCATTATTTTTCTTATATTTTATGCAAAAATAGTATAATTATATGGTACTGGTATGACTAAGAATTTTAATAAATTACTCAAACATTTTTTACATAAAATGACTGAAGCTAATGAGCACATGAATACACCAGATATGGATAAAGCAGATATTGATACCACTTCATTTGCTCAGGAACTTGTTGATGATTTAAGAGCAAGAGGTGTATTTAAAACATCTGAAAAGTACATTAATTTTAATGATTTCATACAAACTGAAGAAAAAGATGGTCAAATTGAGTGTACCATGGAATGGTTCGGGTTTAAGGGTGAGTACACAGTCACAATTAAAAAGACCAATGAAACATTTGTTGTTTCAGTCGATTGTAATGATAAGAGACTGGATGCACCTTCAAGTAATCAAAACTCTCCATGGGAAAGTTATATAACTGATCTTGTTGAGTATATAGTTAAACAAGAGAAAGAAGCGGAAGAAGCTCACGATGCACCTGAACAAACAGACGATATGGGTGCAATTGAACCTGTTAGTGCTCAGCCATCAGCTCTACCAGGTGCGCCACCACCACCTGCTACCCCACCTACGCAGTTACCGCAATAATAGACTACTCTACGTACTCTGTATAGTCTAGTTCTTGTATTGTTTTTTCAAGATAATTGAAAGCGTATTCTACTGTTTTTTCATCATCTACGTCAATTTCACACAATAGTTCATCAATCAACTGTCCTAGCAGTTCTTCAACGACTGATTCAATTTCATGTTTCTGTAATCTCATTATATAAGTTTATTTATGCTATACATGTACTAAATTTACGAGCTGCAATTTAGTAGCAGAAGAATAATTAATAGTAATGTCAAGAAAAATTAAAAGCGGTGATGAACCGCTAGCAAACGGCACACATGAGAGTGTTGATACTTCTCCCTATGTGTTTCAACGCGAAAAAATTAACTTTGATCTAAACATCAAAGAGTTACCATGGACAGACAAACAAAAAGAAATTATTAATCTCTTTCTACATAAAGATACGAGGGTTTTATTTCTAAAAGGCCCAGCTGGTGCTAGTAAAACAATTTTAGCTATGTATTGTGGTTTACAATTGTTAAAAATGCGTAAAGTTTCTGATATAGTTCTTATAAGATCTGCTGTAGAATCAAGTGATTCTAAGCTTGGGTTTCTTCCAGGTGACGTTCTTGATAAGTTTGGTGTTTATCTAGCACCTTTCAATGAAAAGTTTGCAGAACTTATATCTACCGCGCAAATTAAAAAACTTGAAAACGACAATAGAATAGTTATATGTCCTATAAATTTTGCTCGCGGTCTTCATTTTAGTGTGAAGTTTATATGCTGTGATGAAGCACAAAATTTGACTATTAAGGAACTTCAAACACTATTAACACGTATAGGTGAGTTTTGTAAAGTTGTTGTTTGCGGTGATCCTGATCAAAGTGACTTACCTAAAGATAAGTCTGGTTTCAAACGTGTTTATGAATGTTTTGATACAGAAGAAGCTAAACAACTTGGTATACATTGTATTGAATTGACAGAGCAAGACATTATGCGAAGTGAGATCTGTCGTTATATTGTTAATAAATTTAAACAAGTGAATATGTCATTACAAAACGAAGCTAAGTATGTAAATGATAAAAAGCCTGATGTAGCAGTTGCTGCTAATACAGGTACAGTTGCGGATAGTTGGTCACCTAATAGTAAAACGTAATATGGATAAACCGCTGATAGAGCAGTTGTATAGTGAAAAAGAATGCGAAATAATACGCGATCTTTTTACTAGCGACGAATCTACACGGAGCTCTATAAGAGAAGCTATAGGTAATAAGATTATACTGAACAGTAAAAATATATTTATCACAGGTTCTCTTGATGCTATATTTTTAGTATGTTGCACGAGTAAATTTGCTTCAGATGATGAGTGTAATAAAGTTGCACTCATCATCCATAGCAATATAAATTTACTAGACCCAATGCCTTATATAAGTGAACAGCAAGGTGTTGTATTAGCAGAGAGAATATTTATTTCGTTGTGTTTCTTTTATAAGAGAGTACAACATCGTTGTAAGTATAAAGGTTACCCATCTCCAGATTTTTATCGTTCAGTTGGTAAGTCTCTATTCAAGCAAAATAATTGTGAAGAGATTTCTGAGCATTTTCAGCAGTGGGAGAATTTTTTATGTGAAAGATTCATTTGACTTAATTAGGTATTATTTTTAAATACCTATATGTCTAAATTGCCAAAAGAATTAACAAATATAACGTTTAGTGATATAGCTCCGTTATTACATGATAATTTTGACTTAATAGATTGGGATCTGTGGAATAATACTGTAGCTTCTCATGCTGTTACAAGCGTTGAAAGAACTCTTGTAGAGTTAGATGCTCTTTTAGAAAGTCTTAAGGAAAGAAACAGTCTTGCACCTTACGATGCTTTAAAAAAGCAACTCTTTGACGATAATGGACTTACAATTCCGACCCTTAACTCTCTACCTGTGCCTTCACTACAAAGTGTCATACAAGTTCCTCAATTAATTGATAGACACGTACGTAAGATAAACGATGAAATGATCGGCATCATGACAGAGAAAGGAGATAAGCTGACAGTGGCTGATCTTGATTTTATTGGGTTTAAGAAAGTAGTTAACGGTGTTGAGCAGGTAGATGTTGATAAGATTAGATGTTATGTTGAAATGCTCGAACTCATACATCAGTCATATGAGATTATCGACGATAATAACACACAGGAAATATCCCTAAAGCTTCTTTATAAGTGTGGTGAATACTGCAACATGTAACTACATCATCTTACTTGCTATACCACCAATAACACCAACAAGTTTATGAGGGGTCATAGTGTCTTCTGAATTACTCGGTATTGGTGTTGATGCTTGTTTGTTACCTACAGCTTTTCTAAGATCCTCATCACTATCTACTGTTTTAATATTTGGTACCTCCATATCGTGAGTGTGAGCACCATCTGCAAGTGAATGTACATGAGGGAAATTAAACACCATACCTACACCGCAACCTGGTACAATACATATACCTGTTTGCATTTCAAGAGGCATCATTGCGTACGCTAGTGTTCTCATCTTTTGCATCGTAACTTGTTGACCGCGCGGGGTCATCATCACCAAAGAAGGGTCTGCTGAAAATAGAGACACTGTTCTACCCATATCTTTAGCGGCGTGAGCTGCTCCCGTCATTCTCCAATTTGCTTGACCTGTACCTTTATCAGGTGCACCTGCAAATTTTGTACGTGCTAATTTACTCGGCATAGTAGCGCTAGTCATTGAGACATCTCCGTCTGTGTGCAGACTCCCACCTATCACTACATTCGCTTGTACGCCGAGGCTACCCTGTACATGTACCTGCTGATCACCGTCCGTAGCGTTTAAAGCCACTGTACCACCTGTGATTTGAGTATGCTTACCCTCAACACTCATGGTACCTGTACTTGAACCTATCGTCATTTGAGGTGCAGTTATTTTTGTTATGCCACCATTAATATTGATAGGGCCGTTAGTATTCATATCTATACCCTGAGCGCCGCATATAATAGATATTTTATTACTTACATTTAACGTGTAAGTACCACCAGGTGTTGCGAGGGGGTTGGTGCCATGTACATAATCTGTAGTTGCGTGACCTGCTGCTGAGCCTTTTTCACCAATATGTACTTTTGAAGGTACCTGTTGCCCACCTGGTACTGTAGCATAACTTTTTGCTTTATTTGATACAAGACCAATCTGTACGGTTTCGTTGCCAGATATTACACGTGTTGTATCACCACCTGGGGGGCCAAGTTCTGCTTCGTGTTTTGACATTGTTTCTTTAGCTGCAGAAGCTGCTTTTTCGGCAGCCTCAACTTTCTTAGATATATCTGAACCGTCTTTTGCAGTGCCTTTACCACCACAATCTGGACACTTACCACCTTTAAATGCACTGCTAACACTACTAATAGGTAGATCGGGTATTATCTTATTAATTGGTAAACGCGGAACATACGGTACGTTCGCAAAAGCTGTATCAATAAGCTCTCCTTCTCTCTTTTTAGAGTTTGAGATCATTTGCTTTTTACCACCACCACATGTAGGACAAGATACTGTTGATTCAGACATATAATATTTTTAAATTAATACAATATTAATTTTACCTATTTATAGCTGTTATGTTATACACTGCAAGCAATACATTTATTATTAAGCTAAATGAGAACCATCTGACGTAGAACCGCTACCAGACATACTATTATTAACGTTATGTACTACCTCATTAATACTATCCATTGCTTGCAACGCGTTTTGACTTGTATTACCACCTTTCATTATTAATGAACCTTGCGCAAATATATTGCAATCTCCTCTTGTGAAAAACTCTCTATTACCCATAACCATGTCGAACTTATTACCGTCCACCTGATGATAATCTTCACGAGGTGCATAATAAACATTCTGCTGTTCACCAAGCTCAAGATGAGCTCCACTATAACCAAACAACTTAATACTTCTATTACTATTTGAGACGTTTTCTTTATCAACCGCTTCTATTGCCTGTAATCCACCGCCTTTATTTGGCATCATAAACGCTGCGTCTTGTTTTGAGTATTTCTTTGGATCTGTACCAGGGTAATACATTGGCGGTGAAGCTGCAGAATATGCTGAAGCCCATTCCTGTTCACCATAGCTTGCAGCAAAATATACTGGGAACATTGGATCACCTCCCCGGAAAAACACCCATAGCATTGCGCCTACTTCTGGTATAGAAAACATACCTGTAGGCATACCTGAAGTGTTAACGGGGGATGGAGTGATAGGTGTTGTAGTATGCATTGCACTTGTCTCTGCTCCAACTGCACCCTGAGATCCGTTACCGGCTGGGCTTCCTGCAACAGCTGCCGGATAGTCTGGTACAGAACCTTTCGCCATCTCTGCTATGGCTGCATTACGTTCAACGTTAGTACCAGACATTAAATCTACAAACTTACTAGTGTCCCTCATCGGTGAGGGAATTACATGCCCTGCACCTTGTTGACCATCGCGTAGATGAGCGTACTGGTTTTGTTCTTCAGGAGATAAAACGCGATATAATATTTCGTAGAGACCGCTACCACCAACAATGTGATTGCCTTTTAATTGTAGTTTTCCACCTAATTGTTGAAAACAATTATACGTTAAATCTATACCGTATTTGATTCTCTCTCCAGGACCTACATCTACTAATGGCGCTAATAATGTTTTATTTGTTTGAGGGTTGTAGATTTCTACTAAAGCTGCTTTACCGTTTTTTTGACCGTTAAATAACGATGCTGTAGTTTTAATAGGTAAACTTGCACCTATTACCTTTTCGTTATTAGTACTGACACCCCAACAACCGACACCATTGTCTTGTGAGTCCTTATACCCGAAGTTACTACCTGGTACCTTTATATAAGTTTCATTTATATTTACTTTTTGGGTAGGTTGCTTGGGCAGCACATTTTCAGCCATCGGGTTTGCCTGATCAGGTTGTAACGGTTCATCTTTTTTAATAGCCATAGTTATTTTGTTTTCTGTTCACCTGTTTCTGCACGTGTTGTACTTTGAGCTACCGCGTTATTCATTGTATGTGCCATACCTTCACCTGATATTTTGCTAGCTTTCATTTCCCAGTGCCATGGCTCACTTGGAATTGTATTAAAGCCAAACTTAGGCGCGTTTTTTGCTAACCACGCATGTTGATTATTACTTGAATTAGGGCAATCAACCGCAAGACCTAAACCGTGATTTGAATTACCTGGTCTTGCACAAAGACCTTTACCTCCATTAAAGGGTTGGCCATATAAGCCTTTTTCTTTTACACATTTTTCCTGCTCTTCGTATGATCTATATGCGTCTGTTATTTTAAAAGTAGCGCCTTTTTCTTGTTTAAACGCTTCACACATTTTTTGAAAGTTAGCAGCAAAAGTTGGGTGTAAGTATCTTGATGCGGTTGGAGCTCCTTCACAATAGCTACCTATGCCTACAAGTTGTGCTGGGTTGTTCTTATCAAGTCTACCGTTCATTGCAGAGTTTGGTTTTATGCCTCCTGTAACATTTGCTCCAGGGGTCGCTGCTGGGGAGATTGCATTTGCATCTGGATTGCTTGTTGTACTTTGTGGTCCTGGATCTGCAGTTTGTTGATAATTACCAGTTGCGTTATCTAGGTGACCTGGCGCAGAACTACCAAATACAGGCGATGCTGCTTCTGCATACGGTAGAATACGTTCAAGTTTTTCTCGTAATTCTTCCGTCATACTATTCATTAAATTGTTACCTACACAAGTGAGTGTTATGTTTATTCCGTCAGCGTTCCATCTTTCATATAGAGCGGGTAGAACCTCAGGTACAAAGATCTTTACGCGCCCTCTCTTTTCAGGGTCCATGCGAGAAATACACATGCCAAGATACATTCCGTGGTATTTTTCCATATAGCGTTACTTATACTATAAAAATAATTAATGCAATAAAGGTATGTTAAAGCGAGGTGGGTCTTGCTTGACAACATTCTTACTATGATCTAATGTGTACTTTGTACCATCAAAGCCTTGCGTCATTGTTGGGCCTGTTATGTGATTTGACGGTACAGGATCTTGACCACCAAAAACATGGTTTAACATACCTAACTGCGGTCCAAATTTACCTATTACATCTCCAATTGCACCAGCTTTTACATTACCCATAACGCCTGCAAGATTAAAGCCTTGATTACCACCCATACCAAAATTACTTTTTTGACCTAACACTTTACTCAAACCACCACCTATTGAACTTGGTATTAATTTACTTAAAGCGCTCATTGGATTGTTGCTCACAAAACCGCGAATACTTCCTACACGAGGGTCAGAAAAAATTCCACCTATACTAAGAGGGCTTTTCATATCTACACCAAGAGTACTTGCACCACCTGCTATTCTTTCAAGTGAACCAGCAACGTTAAAGTTTGTAGGCATTCCACCAAATTTACTAATGGCACCTTGCAAATTAACACCACCTAAACCACCACCTATTTTACCAGCCATACCACCCACACTGCCACCTAATTTACCCACCATACCAGACATACCGCCAGCTGCTCCTCCGAGACCGCCTGTCAGTTTACCTGTTAGTGCATCGACTGCGCCTCCTGGGCCAGCCTGTATGGATCCTTTAAGTCCACCAAACATACCACCAGCTTGAGCTAAAATACCACCTGGCCCCCCTGCCATTCCTCCGAGCATACCGCTTGCACTACCCATTATTCCTCCAAACCCTCCAGAAATACCGCCAAATGCTCCACTAACTTTACTTGTAGCTCCACCTACTATATTGTTTAGACCACCACCAAGCTGACCTGTAATATTACCTAAACCGCCCAGTCCGCCTAACGAGCCAGCTAAATTACCAAAATCCAACCCCTTTAAACTACCACCAAGCATACCTGATGATAATTTGCCCATAATGTTTGCTGAGAAACTACTCAGCACACTATTACCACCAAAAGCATTAGTTATAGATGATAAATTGCCTGCTAAGCCGCCTAATGCTCCTTGTATACCTGTCATAATAGGCCCTAAAGCTTTAGTTAAAAAACCAGCATTAAACCCAACAGCTTTCATTGCGAGTGATTGACCCATATTCATAACACCACTTAAAGCAGAGTTC
>Ga0209297_1000689_pt1 | contig 20861 bp, 21 predicted proteins | sample S_130805_MF_Meta_FD_187322 | JGI IMG/M metagenome (GOLD analysis project Ga0209297, IMG submission 187322) | Freshwater microbial communities from Lake Simoncouche, Canada to study carbon cycling - S_130805_MF_MetaG (SPAdes) (version 2) | ecosystem: Environmental > Aquatic > Freshwater > Lake ...
AATGCTCGTTCTTCAAACATAACTTCTTTCGCGCAACAATTGCAAAATCTTAATTTGGTGGGAAAGAAGCTTTTCATTAAGATGGACATTGAGGGTGCTGAATTTGAGGCTTTGCCAGAGATATTAAGAGATGCAAAAGATATTACTGGTGTGACTATGGAGATTCATTTTAATAGAGAAGATGATAGGATCAGTAAAGTACTTCAACTGTTGCCTATGATTAATCAAGACTTTGCCTTGGTTCATATATATGGAAATAAGCACTACCGACGATTTGCGGCAGCTAATGTTAAGGGCAAAATCCCAAGGACTCTAGAGCTTAGTTATATAAACAAAAACTTAATCTCTCGAGCTGATGTTGCTAAAGATCAATCTCATCCTTCGAAGCTTAATACTAGGGGAGAGGAAAGAGATTTTGAGATCTTAGTACCAAAGGCTGATAGTCATTAGGCTTGTAGTAAGGCTGGTTACTAATAGGGCGCTAAGATTTACTCTCTTTCAAACAGCTTATTAAGCTCTTTTAGCGATATTTTAGTGAATGTTGGTCTGCCGTGATTACACTGGCCGCTTAATGGGGTTTTTTCCATATCAAGCAATAGGGCGTCCATCTCTTCGAGGCTTAATTTGCGACCAGAGCGAACGCTGGCATGGCAGGCTATGTTGCCCATCAGCGATACGAAATTGCTTTTTAAATCTTCTAGGTCGCCATGTTCTTGCAGTATGTCTGCCAGATCCTTAATGGTTTGCGTCACATCGACCTGCCCCATTATGGCGGGAATTGATCTCACAACCACCTGCGAAGAGCCATTTCTGTCGATATGAAAGCCCCATGCTTGCAGTTCTTTCATGTGGCTGTAAATTGCTTCAGTCTGGCTGGCATTTAAATTCACCACAGTTGGAACGAGTAGTGATTGAGACTCTATGTTTCTGCCCTCATTCAATCTTTGCTTCATGCGCTCTAAAACCAATCTTTCATGGGCCGCGTGTTGGTCCACAATCACAAATCCATCGGCGGTTTCTGCTATTATATAGGTGTTGGCTATTTGGCAACGAGCCCTTCCTAGCACTGAAGTGTGCTTTGTTTCTTCAGCCGTTGCAATGGTAAGAGGTGCAGGGTGAGCAAATGCCTTAGGTTTTTCATGCAGCTCTCTGTTATCTGCGTGCATTCTTGGCAACTCTGGTTGTGTTAATGAAGGGGCTTGTGCATATGCTGGTGATGTGATGGGGGCCTGCATTTGCCAACTTGAAGCGCGCATTTGAGTGGGCGCTTGGGTGAATGATGCCGCCTTTTGCATCCCCTGCACCATAGAGTTTGACATAGGGCTTGATGCCTGCAGAGGCGCTGAAGACAGAGCCTTGCGGATCCCGTTTATGATGGCGCTGCGAATTCTGCCTTCATCTTGGAACCTTATTTCAGCTTTAGTTGGATGGACGTTCACATCCACAGAGCGAGGGTCGACCTGAATGTTTATTGCAAAGGCAGGGTAGCGATCACCAGGCATCAGGTTTTGATATGCTGCCCTGGTTGCATAAAGCAACAATTTATCTTTAACTAAACGGCCGTTGACATAATGATACATGCGAGAAGAGGTCTTGTGATTAAAGGTTGGATAGCCCACAACCCCTATCATCGTTACCCCTTCGTGAGAGAAATCTATAGGGTGCATATTCTCAGCGAATGTATTGCCGAAAACATCTTTGGCCCTTCCTTGCCAATCGTTTTTAGTTGTGGCGGGAAAGTGTATTGCTTTCTTCCCATCTTGATTAAGAATAAATTCCACGGTGCAGTGTTGAAAAGCCAGCCTTTCTATCAGGTCGACAATAGCTGATGTCTCGGCTCTTTCTGATTTTAAAAAACGTAGTCTGGCTGGGGTGAAGGCAAATAAATCCCTCACTTCAACGGTGGTGCCTACATTTCGTGAAGTTGGTTGAATTCCTATCTTATCTCCGCCGTGAATAGATAATTCATATGCCTCATCAGAGCCTTTTTGCCGACTTATAATCTTCATTTTGCTGACCGCTGCTATGGAAGGCAATGCCTCGCCCCTGAAGCCGAAGAATTCGATATTGTTTATATCTTCTTCTTGCAGTTTAGAAGTTGCGTGGCGTTCTATGGCTAGTTCTAAATCTGCCATGCTCATCCCACAGCCGTTATCGCTTATTTCTATTAGATTGCGCCCGCCAGCATTAATGGTTATGGCCACAGAGGTGGCGCCGGCATCTATCGCGTTTTCCACCAGCTCTTTCACCACTGCTAAAGGCCGCTCAACAACCTCGCCAGCAGCGATTCGGTTTATGGTTTTGTCGGACAATCTTTTGATTATCATTTCTTTTATTTACAGTGCATATTATCTATGCTCAAACACTACCCTATCCATTAATATAATGCAAGTTAGATGGATATGATGGGGTACCCGTTATAATTTTCTTGACCAATGTTGCGACATTGGATATATTGGCCCGTGATCGTATTAATTAATGGATTGGCAAGATGGCTAGAAAAAATATACAGTTGCTACGTTTGGTGAGCTCTGCTGGAACAGGATTCTTTTATGTGAAGCAAAAAAATCCTAAGAAAGTTACTAAGAAGCTAAGCTTCCGTAAGTATGACCCAGTTGCACGCAAGCATGTGCTTTTTGAAGAAAAGAAAATATAAAGAGCTTCGGCTTAGGATAATCCAGTGCATGTTTTAGAACTGAGTAAGATATCAAAGTCCTACCGCTCTGGCAGCAGCACTCTATCTGTTCTGGATGGCTTAGACCTGACGTTAAAGCCAGGGGAAATATGTTCTATCATTGGTCAATCTGGTTGCGGGAAAAGCACTCTGTTGCAGATCGCAGGACTTCTTGATAACCCGGATTCAGGAAGCATCACTATCAACGGTGTGAATTTCAGCAAGGCTTCGGATGTGGAAAGGACTGTTGCTCGCCGCTCAATGTTGGGCTTTGTTTATCAGTTTCATCATTTGTTGCCAGAATTCACCGCCTTGGAAAACCTTTTAATTCCCCAAATGATTTTAGGAAAAAAGATCGATTTTGCTAAAAAATATGCGAAGGCGATGCTTGCTGCCCTTGGTTTGGAGAATCGTATAAATCATTTGCCGTCGCAATTATCAGGGGGCGAGCAGCAACGCATAGCCATCGGAAGAGCCATCATCAACCAGCCTAAGTTATTATTAGCCGACGAATTGACGGGGAATTTAGATCCAGAAAATGCAGCCATGGTGATGGAGATCTTGCTAAAAATGTCCAGAGCGCTTAAGCTGACAGTTATGTTGGTTACGCATAATTGGGATCTTGCCTGCCAAACAGATAAGGTGATGTTATTGAAAGATGGTAAATTAGCCCAAGTGGAGAAGAAATGATATCTGCTAGAAATTTGCTCAGTATGGAATTGAATGAAGAAGAGATTGAGCCTTCGTCGGTGCGGCCAGACTCTTTGCAGGAATTTATTGGCCAGCAGCAATTGAAAAAAAACCTCAGTATATTTATTGGCGCAGCAAAAGCCCGCAATGAAGCGTTAGACCATGTTTTGTTTTATGGCCCCCCGGGCCTGGGGAAAACCACTTTATCTCGTATTATTGCAAAAGAATTGGGCGCTGAGATGCGCACGACTTCTGGCCCAATGTTGGCCAAACCAGGCGACCTTGCTGCGATATTAACCAATTTGCAAGCAGGTGATGTTTTATTTATCGATGAAATACATCGTCTTTCTTCCACCGTGGAGGAGATTTTATATTCGGCGATGGAAGATTTTTCTATTGATATAATTATTGGCGACGGCCCTGCGGCCCGCACTGTTAAGATAGATATTCCAAGGTTCACCTTGGTTGGTGCCACCACCAGGTTGGGCATGCTTACTAATCCTTTGCGAGATAGATTTGGCATCCCAATGAAGTTGGATTTTTACAGCCATGATGAGCTGGCAGCTGTGGTGCAGCGCAGCAGTGGGATTTTAGGGATAGGGCTTGATGAGGCAGCAGCTGCCGGCTTGGCGAAATGCGCCCGCGGAACTCCGCGTATTGCTATCAGGTTATTACGCAGGGTGCGTGACTTCGCCAATTATCAGGGCGATGCCACCATAGGCAAAGAGTTGGTGGAGAGTGCCCTGTCAGCTTTGAATATTGATATCTTAGGGTTAGATCGCCTGGATTATCTTTATTTAAACTTTATAGCTGTCAATTTTGATGGCGGGCCAGTGGGGATTGAAACCATTGCCGCTGGGCTTTCCGAGGACCGAGATACGATTGAAGACACCATCGAGCCATATCTTATGCAGATCGGGTTCGTTGCCAGGACGGCCCGTGGCCGCATACTGACGCAAAACTGCATTAATTACCTTGCCGACCATGCGCAGTAGGGGCAAGGATTTCTTTCGTCTTAAGCGATGTCATTACCGCGAAGGTGGTAATCCAGGCTGCAATGTTATTAGGATAAATGGCTATGCTTTATGAAAAAAGGCTTAAGAAATGGAAGAGAGAGTGGAAAATAAGATTAATCGAGGAGAGGAGCCCGAATTGGGAAAGCTGGTTGGAGAATTTAATGTAGTGCTGGATTCCTGCCTGCGCAGGAATGACAAGGTCTCTGGGCGCAGTAAGCCGATCACGCCGGAGGTTTTGGCCTATATTGAGCAGGCGTTTTGCAGTGATGAGCCCATGGCGCGAGGCGTGTCGAGCCGCACAGAGGTGCAGATATCGCCGATTGAGGGGCGGTTCGTTCAGTTAATATTAATGATGGCCAAAGCAAAGAAGGTGTTGGAAATTGGCACTATGCATGGATATTCCAGCGCCTGGATTCTTTCTGCCCTGCCGCAAGATGGGGTTCTAACAACAATAGAGAAATCTCCCGATGCTTATGCCAAGGCGTTGCAAAACATAGGCGATGACCCAAGGGTTGACTTGGTGAACCAAGATGCTACAGAATTTTTACCAACTTTGGCCGCGGGGTTATATGATGCTATATTCATCGACGGCAATAAGGCGGGCTATCCATTTTATCTAAACCATGCTGCCAGGCTGCTGAAGCCGGGGGGCGTACTGATGGCAGATGATGCCCTGCTGTTTGCGGAACTGTGGCTCAATTGCAACAGTGCCGAGCTTTCTTCAATGCAAAAAGGGGTTGCTGAATTCAACCTTGAATTGGCGAAATCCAGGTTTTTCCAGGGTTTGACGCTGCCGATGCTGCATGGCATGGCCATTGCCATCCGTTCGGACGAGCCCTGTTGATAAAAATAGTAATTGTATAATTTAACGAGATATGTAATAACAGTGGATGTGAATTACATTAACTCCTAAATAAGGAAAATAAAATGAAAACAATGAAAATTGCATCTGCAGTTGTTTTAGCATCTATGGTTGCTTCTTCTGCATTAGCTGCATCTGGTGATTTCTACGGCAGAGTTGACGCTGGTTATGCTATCGCTCAAAAAGAAAAAGTTGTTGTTACTGCTGGTACTTACACCGCTAAGAACAAAGGCTTCGCTGGTAACCTAGGTCTTGGTTATTACTACACTGACGCTGTAAGAATGGATGTTAACTTCGGTTATGCTCCAGGAACAAGCCAGAAAGCTAAACTTAATAACGCAGCAACCAATGTTAAAGTGAAAAGTACTGGCTATACTGGTATGGTTAATGCATACTATGACTTCACAGGTATGGATGTTGTTCCTTACGTTACCGTTGGTGGTGGTGTTGTATACGAAAAAGTTAAAACTACTAATTTAACTGGCGTTAAAGGAGCTCATAAAGCAGCTTTCGCTTATCAAGTTGGTTTAGGTGCTGCTTATGAAGTTACTTCAGGCGTGTTCTTGGATGCTGGTTACAGATTCACAGGAAATGGCATGAAAAAATTCACATCTAAAGATAAGGCTGTTACATACAAACCTTCTAAACAATCAAGCACATTCTTAATTGGTGCTCGTGTGAACTTCTAGTTCTTTCTAGAAATTCTTACTGCTTTAAACCCTCTGCCGCTTCACCGCGACAGGGGGTTTTTTTGTTGGGATGCGGTTTTGGATAGGGATTGCTGCCTCCCTGAAGAATGAGATGTGTCTGTGAATTAAGCAAATAACCCTAGAACCTTAACAACAACTCGCGCAGGGCGATGTGATTTTCAATGTGTTGGAACGATTGATCTGAAAATTGAGTTTCATCGAATTCTGCCTTATCGCCAAACAAAATGGGGTGGCAGTTGGTGTTGATGGCGCACTGCACGTCAACGGTTGAATCGCCAATCAACCATATGTTTGGTGAAGGCTTCATTCCTATGCAATCAAGGGCCACATAAACTGGGTCGGGGTGGGGTTTATCGCGTGGAGTGTCTTTCGACCCGACAATTTTATCAAAATATTTGTTCCATTGCAGCATTTCGACCTCGCGGTTAAGAAGGGTGTTGAGCTTGTTGCTGACTATGACCATTGGAATATGGGAAGCTGCTACAAGTTCCAGCACCTCTGCTGCATTATACAAGGGGATGACGCCATCCTTGGTCAAGGTTTTATAGGTTAGAAGGAAGAAGTCCATAACATCTTGTTCTTTATCGCCAAATTGTGAAAAGAAAGATTTTTTACTGGCGCAGCTGTTCATAAGCTCGGCCCCAGGGGCGCTGTGCTTGAATTTTTCGAAAGCGGCGTCGCGCGCTTGATCAATAAGATGAAGGCTTGCCACCAATGTGTTGTCCCAATCGAAAATAATAGCTTCCGGCTTTTTAAGCATGTCTAATCCTTTTTATATATTCGCAGATGGAGTGTATCATATGATGGATTATGAGCATATAAAAAAATACTAGCTTTTTAAGAGGTTATGCATTATGATGTTGACTCAGAAACTTAAGGAGTAACTGACATGGCTGTACCTAAAAAGAAAACATCAAAATCTAAGCGTGACATGCGTCGTTCTCATGATGCCTTGACCCCTTTGAACATATCAATTGATAAAACCACTGGTGAATATAAGCTTGCCCATCATGTGTCGAAAATCGACGGCATGTATAATGGAAAGAAGATGGTGGTGTCTAGAGCGAAACCTGTTGTTGACAGCGAGATCGATCAGTAATAGGCTGGTAACATATATTGCCACATTGTAATAAAGCATAGATTATGCCTGACAGAATAATAGTAAGCCTTGATATGATGGGTGGATCCAATGCCCCTGGATGCACTGTGGAAGGTGCTGTCATTGCGTTGAAAAAAAATCCTAAACTGCATCTTTTGCTTCATGGGGATTCGGATATTCTCTCTCCATTTATGCAGCAATTTGCGCCATTTGCCGGCAGGTATGAACTGTTGCATGCAGCCACTGTTGTTGCCGATGATGAGCAGCCAGTCAGAGCCTTGAAATATGGTAAAGAATCTAGTATGCGCAAGACTATAGATTCCGTTAAAAGCGGCGCTGCCCATGCTTGTGTTTCGTCTGGCAACACTGGTGCGCTTATGGTTATGGCGAAGATGGTGTTGGGTGATTTGCCTGGCATTAAGCGCCCTGCTATTATTGCTGCCTTGCCCAACCCCCATGGAAAAAGCGTGGTGTTAGATTTGGGTGCAAACACAGAGTGTGATGAGTTTAATCTGTTTCAATTTGCCTTAATGGGCAATGCCTATGCAAAAATTATCCTGAATAAAGCGTCGCCAACGGTTGGTTTGTTGAATGTTGGGGTTGAGTCGATAAAGGGCACCAGCCTGCAGAAGAAAACGCATGAGCTTCTCACTAATTCTGATTTGAATTATAAGGGGTACGTTGAAGGGTGTGATATAGCAAAGGGTGTGGTGGACGTTGTGGTTATCGATGGCTTTACAGGCAATGTTATGCTGAAGTTTGGCGAAGGCATTATCAAGTTGGTTATAGATATTGTGCGGAGCTCGTTCAAAACCAATTTTATGACAAAGATGGCCGGGCTTGTTATGAGGAAATATTTGCGAAGCAGCCTTGCCACTATAGACCCGAAAAGCCTTAATGGTGCCATGTTTGTTGGGGTGAATGGTGTGGTGGTGAAAAGCCACGGTTCTTCAGATGGATTGGCTGTTTCATCGGCTGTTTCGGTGGCATATGAATTGGCGGCCCAAGATATAAACCAAGAAATTAAGAGTGAACTTAAGGCGATGCATGCAGAAAGCAGTGCCCAATTATTGGTGGAAAAAATCAAGAAAACTTTTGGTATGGGGTCATGATATTATCCAGTCGCATAGCCGCTGTTGGGTCATACCTGCCAAAACGAATTCTATCTAATGCTGATCTGGAAAAAATTGTTGATACAACTGATGAGTGGATCACCGCTCGTTCTGGTATTAAAAGTCGCCATATTGCAGCTGAAGGGGAATATACTTCTGATCTGGCTTCGAAGGCATTGCTTGATGCTTTGAATAATGCTGGAGAAAAGCCTGATTGGATAGATGGCATTATTGTTGCCACCACCACTCCGGACAGGGTGTTCCCTTCTGTTGCTGCCATTGTGCAGAACAAAGTTAACTTGTCACAAGGAATGGCAATAGACATCAACGCTGTGTGTTCGGGGTTTATCTATGCCATGACTATAGCGGACAGCCTTATAAAATCTGGTGTGGCAAAGCGCATCGCTGTTATTGGGGCTGAGACTATGTCGCGCATTTTAGATTGGAACGATCGCAGCACTTGCGTTCTTTTTGGAGATGGTGCTGGGGCTGTGATTTTAGAAGCTTCTTCAGAGCAAAGATTATGGCATTCATATATAATGTCGGATGGATCGTTAAATAATATCTTAGAAGTGCCGGGCGGCGTTTCTGAAGGAAATATGGCGGATGCCAAGATATTGATGAATGGCAGGGAAGTCTTCCGCCATGCGGTTGATAAGATGCACTCTTCAGCGGTTCAGATTTTGGCGCAAGCTTCGATGGCGGTGGCTGATATAGACTTGATGATCCCACATCAAGCTAATTCTAGGATCATCTCTATGGTTGCAGATAAATTGGGAATTGACGCTGAAAAAGCTGTGATAACCTTGGAAACGCAAGGGAACACTTCTGCGGCAACCATTCCACTGGCCATGGATGTTGCCATTAAGCAGGGCAGAATGCGCCGTGATATGAAAGTGCTTTTAAGCGCTGCTGGTGCTGGCTTCACTTGGGGCAGCCTGTTGTTCCAATATTAAGATCAATTATTTTAATGTGCTTAGATAGGCGATTAAATCTGCCCTGTCTTTATCATTCTTAAGCCCGGCAAAAGCCATTTTTGTGCCAGGTATGTATTTCTTAGGGGCAAATAAATATCGGTATAGCACTTCTTGCGACCATATGTCGCCAGCATCTCTGCGTGCTTGCATGGCGGGGGAATATAGGTAATCATTATGTCTGCCAGTTTTTGCCCCGACTATACCCCATAAATTAGCACCAACTTTATTCGGCCCTCCTTTATCAGCATTATGGCATATAGCACATTTATTGAAGACGGTTTCCCCATTTTTGGAATCGGCTGTCAACATAATAGCCGCGATGTCGATGACGTCTGGCAATTCTTGAGGCTGGTTGCCATTACCCAAATCGGATGTGTCCTTGACTTCTATTTGATATCCGCGCTTTTGAATGTGGGTTTCTGGGTGATATAATAAATCACCGATATTATTGCTGAATATTATTGCTGCAATTCCACATGCTATGGCTAAAACTATTTTATCAAATTCAAAGCTGTTATTCACAGACCAATCACCAACTTATGTATCTATATTAAATAATATAATAGCTATATTTTAAAGCAAAAACATCTTTTAAATAAAAGCCTTGCCTTATTTTATCGCAGATTTTATTATACCTCAAAGCTTATGATATGACATAACATATAATCTCACAAAGGTAAACTCGTGATGCAGCCCTTGCCAAATCTTTCTCGATTTTTCAGTAAATTTCCAACCAGAGAGCTTGGCGATATCAAGTTGAGAGATCTGATGTTGACAGATGCAGGCCGTTATTTTGAAATAATGTCTAATCCAGAGGTGGTGAAGTATTTCTCTGATGAGGATGTTCCAACTTCTGTTGATGAAGCTGTTGATGAAATCAAATTTTGGGGTGGATTATTTTATCGTAAGCAAAGCGTTTTCTGGGGTATAGCCCGTTCAGATAACGATCAGTTAATTGGAACAATAGGTTATAATAGCTGGAATGTTCACAATCGCCGTGCTGAAATTAGCTATGATCTTAGCCAGGAATATTGGCGCCAAGGGTTGATGACGAAGGCACTTAGCAATGCTCTTATTTTTGGTTTTAAAGAGATGGGGCTTACACGCATAGAAGGACGTACCATGTTAGATAATAAGCCATCCCAAGCCATTTTAAACAAGATAGGGTTTAAATATGAGGGGCTGCTGCGTAATTATCGCGTTATCAACGGGGCGCCGGTTGATGTGATGCTTTATGCCATAACCCCTGATGACATGCCATTGCTTAATTTTAATTGGATGAATGCCATCATCGTGCTTGCATAACAATATGGCAAAGCATAATATTAACAATAAAGCATTATTCAATGGTGGATGTTTATGGAAGCTGCAAGCAAAGATGCTATGTTTAAGGATTTATTGTTTAACCTCCAATCTCAAGAGGTGAAGTTTATTGACATGCGCTTCACGCAATTGGATGGCGTTGAGCATACCATAACCTATAGAGCTGATTGTCTGACTCAAGACCATTATTTTAATGGCTTTAAAGCGGATGTCTTAGGGTTTAAAGGGGCGATGTTGGCGCCAGACATGGCGACAAGTTTTTTGGATCCATTCGCGGTAGAGAAAACCTTAGTCATAAGGTGTAACATAGCTAACTATTCAACAGAAGATCCTAGAAGGGTTGCTTCCAAGGCGATGGGATATGTATCGGAAAATGGTCTATCTGAAATTAAGTTTCTTATTAATTCAGGGTTTCATATTTTTGATGATGTGCGATTCGGCTTAGATGCTGTGAATTCTTTTGTGAAGATAGATTCATATGAGTTTTCATCGAGTGGTGCTAAAAAATATGAGGCAGGTAACAACGCTTATCGCAGTGCTAATAATCACACCCAAACTCAGCCGATTGATACTCTGCATGATATCAGATCGGAAATTGCTGTTATCTTGGAATCAATAGGGATGCACCCTATGCATCATTATCATGGCTCCTCAGCTGCTCAATGCAATCTCAGTTATGAGAGTAATGATTTGTTAGATGCAGCCGATGGGTTTGTGAACTTCAAATATATTACTAAGAATATCGTCAATAGTTATGGCAAAACGGTTACCTTTATGCCTAAGCCAGTTATAGATGCTATTGGGGCTGGGCTGTATATAGAGCAGGGAATGGAGCATGAAAACGCTCATTATTATCTTGGTGGCATTACCAAGCATATAAAAGCAATCAATGCCTTCAGCAATCCTATAAAAAACAGCTATAGAAGGTTGGTTTTAAAGCCTGAAATTAAGGTGCAGCCAGTTGAAGAGAATGGAGTTGTGAGATTACTTTTCCCTGATCCCTCAGCTAATCCTTACTTGCTGTTGCCTGCGATTGTGATGGCTGGAATTGATGGAATTAAGAATAAGCTAGAGCCGGATTATTCTTTGAATTTAGCTGCCTCTTTAGATGAGGCTTTGTCATCTTTGGATAAGGATAGAGCCTTTCTTTGTGCGGGTGATGTGTTCGATAGTGGCGCTATTGATAAATATATTGCTATGCAAAGATGCAAATTGGCAAAATATAATGAAGCTGTCAGCGCGTTGGATTTTGCATTAGATTACACGTGTTAGTGATTGCTATAAAATAGTTCCTGGTTCTATTGGGAATCCGCGCAGGAAGGCGTCGGTATAGATCATTTTACGCCCAGGCCTTTGCAGCAGGGTCGGTTGCAGAAATCCATCTATGCAAGCTATTTTTAAGTTATCACCGACCACGGTGCCCGGGGCAAAATCGTGCTTAACAACTGTGTATTCAGCTGTGATTACCTTGATAGGCTCGCCTTTATAGTTGAAGTATGCAGCTGGTTTTGGGCTGAAAGCCCGCACCTGGCAGTTGACCATATGGGCTGTTTGCTCAAAGTTCAATTTTTCATCTTCAGCGTTTAATTTATTAGCATAGGTTGTTCCTTCTTCAAGCTGAGGATGATATATGGCGGTGTTATTTTCTATGTGGGCAAGTGCTTGCAATAAAAGCTCTGCCCCCAGAGTTGCCATTTGATCATGTAGTTTATGTGCGGTTATTTCCTCATCTAGCTTAACCTTATGGCGCATAATAACATTGCCCGTATCCAGCCCTTCATCCATTTTCATGATGCACATAGCTGTGTCTTTGTCACCTGCCATAATGGTGCGTTGAATGGGAGCTGCCCCTCTCCACCTGGGCAGGTCAGAAGGGTGGATGTTAATGCATCCATGTTTTGGTATAGACAGCACTTCGGTGCGCAGGATCAAGCCATAAGCGGCAACCACTATTACATCTGGGTTTAGCTTTTGCAAATACTCCACTTCTTCTATAGGCTGTAAAGAAGAAGGGGTGAAGACCGGAATGCCATTTTCTTCAGCCAGTAAATGTACGGGGGTTTTGAGCATAGATTGGCCACGCCCAGCAGGCTTAGGTGGCTTGGAATAAACCGCCGCCATATAATGGTGAGAAGATATCAGTGCCTTTAAAGTGGGGACAGCAAAGTGAGGGGTGCCCATGAAAACAACTTTCATCTTTGATGCCCGTAAGACTTTAGTTTTATTATTGAGAAACTATCTTAGAGAATTGCACAGGCTTGTTGCTAGCATCAACAACTAATTGCCCATTTTCTATGAACATACCAGCGATATATGAGCCATGCCCAACGCATTGGCCTTTATACATAACAGGCTTTATTTGCTTTCCGTCTATTTCTTTCAATTTAGCGGCTGCGCCGCGGTTTTCAATATTATTCTTTGAGCCTTTTTTTGCCATTTGTTTGCACCGTTATATGTGTTTACTTTTATTGCATAATGCTATATTTTGCCTATTTAGTCAATAGATATAATAAATATGCTTGAAGGTAAATTTAACACCAAACTATTTGCACAGAAATGTGAGTTTAAAATAGGGGCGACGAAGGCCGAGCATCTGCCTAATTCACCATTCCCAGAGTTTGCCTTTATAGGTCGTTCTAATGTTGGCAAGTCTAGTCTCCTTAACGCTTTGTTGAATCGTCGTAACCTTGCTCGTGCTTCCCAAGCACCTGGCAGAACCAGGCAGATTAATTTCTTTTTACTAGCAGAAAAGATATTTCTAGTGGATCTTCCAGGATATGGCTATGCCCGTGCTCCAAAGCATGAGATAAGGGGATGGAACGCTTTAATGAAAGCTTATCTGCATGACAGGTCGCAATTGCAACGGTTGTTTCTTTTAGTTGACGCGCGTCATGGCCTTAAGCCAAGTGATATTGAGATGATAGAATTTCTTTCTAGTTGTGCTGTTATTGTGCAGGTTGTTTTGACCAAGGTCGATAAAATTAACCGCTTGGAGCGGCTCAGTGTTGTTGCTGCGACTGAAGAGAAAATCGCCGGATATTCTATCTGTCATGAAAAAGTTATATCTTGCAGCAGCGCCACTAAGGAAGGGATTGAGGAGGCTCAACTTTCTATATTAGAAAGTGCCGGGCTTTTAATATAGCCGCTGCCGCGTCACTTCTTTTTTGCTTCTGGCTCGGGGCGCTTAGTCATTATTTCATCGATAATGCCAAAATCTTTTGCCTGTTGAGGGGACATAAAATTATCACGCTCAATGCTGTCAGCAAGCTTCTTCATGCTTTGGCCGGTGTGAAGCGAGTATATTTGTTTGAGGGTTTCACGCACGGCTAAGATTTCTCTAGCACGAATCTCTATATCTGTAGCTTGCCCTTGGGCGCCACCTAGCGGTTGGTGAATCATAACCCTTGAGTGAGGTAAGCAATAACGTTTCCCTGCTGCGCCACCTGCTAATAGTATCGATCCCATAGAGCAAGCTTGCCCCACACATAAAGTCGATACCTGCGGCTGGATATATTGCATGGTGTCGTAAATGGCCATCCCAGCAGTAACTAAACCGCCAGGAGAGTTTATATACATGCGTATATCTTTTTCAGGGTCTTGTGATTCGAGAAACAGTAATTGTGCGACCACTAACGATGCCATTGTATCTTGAACTTGGCCGCTTACGAATATGATTCTCTCTTTTAATAATCTAGAAAATATATCATAAGAACGTTCGCCACGAGGGGTTTGTTCGACGACCATTGGCACAAGGTTGCCATTGATCGCATCTTCGACTAGGTTATTAAAAGAGTTGCTCATTGATTAATCCTTCTGTTAATTAATACGAATCTAGATAGAGTTTATATCGTTTGCGTATTTTTCGAAGAACTCTTTTGAAGTAACTTCTTTCTCAGTAGCTTTTATTTTTGTAATGATGAAATCAACCACCTTTTCTTCAAGCAATGGTCCACGCAAACGCTCTATGTTATTAGGGTTTTTATAGTGCTCTTTAATCCACGCGCTGCCGCCTGGGTTTTGCATGGCTTGAATGGTGATTGCATACTGCAATTCTTCATTAGAAACTTCTATTTTTTCTTTTCTAGCAGTTTCTGCTAAAATAAGACCTAGGCGCACTCTGCGGGCAGATATTGCCTTATATTCTTCTTTCAATTGCTCATCTGATTTGCCAGAGAATTGATCGGGATTTTCTTCTCTTTGATGTTGGATATCTTGCCACATAGCATCAAAGTCAGCATTTAGCATGCTGGGAGGAACATCGAATTTGTTTTCTTTATCGATTTTATCGAATAACAATTTCTTGCTGCGCAATCTGGTGAGGCCTTGGAAGTCTATATCCATCTTTTGCTTAATGGCTTCGTTTAATTTTTCTAAGTTCTCTAGACCAAGTTTTTGAGCCACCTCGTCGTTTATCGCTTCAAAGTGTTTTGCTTTAAGGATCTCGTTCACTTTCACTTCAAACACAGCTTCCTTGCCGGACAACTCTTTTTTATGATAGTTGTTAGGGAAGGTGACTTTCACTTTTCTTTCGTCTCCAGGCTTAGCCCCGATTAATTGACCTTCGAATCCAGCAATGAATTGATTAGAGCCTAACTCTAAACGTACGCCTTTGCCTGCGCCTCCTTCGAATTCTACGTCGCCAATAAATCCTTTGAAATCTATCATGACGGCATCGCCAGTATCTGCTGCAGTTCCAGCTGGTGCTGGATCGAAATCTTTAAGGTTTGTTAGGATGTCTTCATAAGCCTTATTGAAATCTTGATTGGAAATTTTTATTTTTATTGTTTCCATTTCCATCTTCTCCCAGTCAAGCGTTGGAAGTTCTGGGAATTTTTCTATCTTTGCAGTGAATGTCAGTCCTGTGGTCTCATCGAATGAAAGCACTTCCACCATTGGCTGGGTTGCTGCTCGGATGTTGCGTTCTTTGAATATTGCTTGCAAGCTAGAATCAATTTCTTGTTCTATAGCTTTGGTCATGATTGTGGTGCCTTCTTTCTTTTTAATGAAGCTAAGTGGAACATGGCCATCTCGGAAGCCGGGCATTTTATAAGTTTTTGCCATTTCTTTGAGGGCTTCATCCACATCTTTTGCTAATTGCTCTCCTGGTACTACGATTTTTAGTTCCAAAGAAAGGCCTTGATTTGCTAATTCTGTTACTTGCATTATGTTCCACGCTATAATGGTTGAAATTATTTAAACCTTAATATCCGACATTAATATCTATCAGATAATGCTTATAGTTCAATCTATTTTTTCGCTTTTTCAAAGATTTATAGATCTGGGTGTTGGTTATCGCTGCAATTAAATTTTTTTGCGGCATTGATCTTGAATTATTTCTCTTTCTCCTTAAATGCGAGTTCTTCACCCGCTAACAAGCGTTTGATGTTTTCACTGTGCCTGCAAACTATCAAAGTTAATATGGCCGTGATAGTTAATCCTTGCTGCTGATCATGTGCAAGCCATATGCAGCTGATGCCTGCGCAAAAACACCCTGCTAGGGCTGCTAAAGATGATATCTTCTTCGCTTTGAAGGTTAATAGCCATGCGGATATGGCTATTAAGAAGATTTGATAGTTAAGGAAGAGGATAACACCGATTGCGGTGGCCACACCCTTTCCGCCTTTGAATTTCAGCCAGACTGGATAAATGTGGCCCAACACTGCTGACAGTGCAGCTAGGTTAATCATGTCTGGTTGAAATTTGGCTGCTATATAAACGGCTGCGATCCCTTTAGATGCATCCAGTAGCAGGGTGCTTGCCCCCAGCAATTTACCGCCTAGCCTTAATGCATTGGTGGCGCCTATGTTGCCAGAGCCGCCGGCTCTTAGGTCTATGCCCTTAAGTTTTGCTAACAACAGGCCGGCCGGGATGCTGCCCAATAAATATGCTATGGCTATAATAATCATAATATAAACTTCGATAAATCATGTGTTTTTGTTAATTTGTCCAGATGTAGTGATACATATTTTTCGTCTATTGTCACTTCAGTCTCTTCTAGATCGCTTGCGGTGAAATTCAATTCTTCTAGCAATTTTTCCAATATGGTGTGAAGCCTTCTTGCCCCTATGTTTTCAACCTCCTTATTAACTTCAGTGGCAATGGATGCAATTTTTGCTATGGCATCTTGAGTGAATTTAAGATGCACTTTTTCTACGGCAAAAAGAGCGGAGTATTGCTTGGTTAAGCTGTGCTGTGGAGATGTTAATATTGACACCATGTCGGCTTCTGTTAATGGGTTGAGTTCCACTCTTACTGGCAAACGCCCTTGCAGTTCAGGCAGTAAGTCTGAAGGTTTTGTTAGATGGAAGGCGCCAGAGGCAATAAAGAGGATATGGTCGGTTTTGACCTGCCCATATTTAGTGGTGACCACTGTGCCTTCTATTAGCGGCAAGAGGTCGCGTTGCACCCCTTCTCGGCTTACCTCTCCACGCCCTTGGCCATGGGAAGATATTTTATCTATTTCATCTAGGAACACTATGCCATCCTGCTCGACCTTTTTTATTGCTTCGCATGCTATGGAGTCATCATCTAGTAATTTGTCCCCTTCTTCCTTGAGCACTTGTTGGTAAGCATTGCTGACCTTCATGCGCACGTTCTTGTATTTGCTGCCCAAGGCCTTGCCAAATAAGTCACCTAAGTTCATAACTCCCATCTGGCCGCCAGGAATGTCGAAAGAAGGCATAGCGGCGACTGGATTATCGGCTATAGATATGTCGATCTCTTTGTCATCTAGTTGCTTCCCACGCAGTTTTACTAGGAATTTATTCTTGGTTTCTTCTCCGGCATCTTCCCCAACCAGCGCATTGATTATTCGAGTTTCTGCCTCATGGATGGCGCGATCTTCAACGTCTTTTCGCATTTCATCGCGCAGCATTTTAAAGCTGATTTCTGTTAGGTCTCTTATTATAGAGTCGACGTCGCGGCCAACGTAGCCAACTTCTGTGAACTTTGTGGCTTCGATTTTGATAAATGGCGCCTTAACCAGCTTTGCAAGCCTGCGAGCAATTTCGGTTTTCCCCACCCCGGTTGGGCCAACCATCAGAATGTTGTGGGGTGCTATTTCATCGCGAATCTCGTCTGGCACATGTTTGCGCCTCCATCTGTTGCGCAACGCAATGGACACGGCCTTCTTTGCATCCTGTTGCCCGACGACGAAGCGATCAAGTTCGGTTACTATTTGTTTCGGGGTCAGTTCATTCATCAAATACACTTGTGCCTATTAAATCATTTATTTCACTATAATCCAAACTATTTACCAGGGCAAGCCTTCACTCGCGATGCATGTGAGATAATGTGTAACGAGCGCTTGTTTGCCAACTGTTTATTGGCGCAAAGACTTTTTCGTGGATGGAGATGCAAAGATCATCATAGAATTCTGTAAGGTTACGATTGTTGTAAAGTGTCGCTGTTAGCATTATAGCAGAGAAGCTCATAATCAATGGAGCGCTCCACCCGGCGATGCCAGTGAAGCTTAACGGGGTTAAGATATATGAGGCCAGAAGCGCTAGATGTTTGTTTTCAGAGGAATTGATTTCTTGTTCAAGATATTCAGCTTCTGTGTTCAGTAAGCTTTTATAAAGGTTATTAATGGGAGTAGTTTGATTTAATTTCAGCTTTAATTCTCTAATATCTTTTATGGATGGAAATTCAATTTCTGCGAATTTTTTGATCTCGCTTTCTTCAATCTCAGTTGGGCCATTGGATTCTATATCGGGTATTATGTTGGGGCATGCTGCCTCTAAAGAGGTGTAGGGTATGGTTGCGTTATGGAGCGCGCATTGGCGTGTGTAGGTTAAGGCGGCCCCTGCATTTAGCAGCTCTTGTATTTGTTTCCAATTACGTGCTTTTAGCGCTAGGCTGATCTCACTTTCTTTCATAAGGCTAGATTTTGAATTTGCATTGAGATAGCTTAAGTGGCCGGCATTATTATGTCAACGATCATTGCGACTTGCTAACAAATTAGCAAAAAAGAAATTTTGCATTATCGGTTGCATATGTAATGGAATAGTGTTATATATATAAAAAATACACATATCAATGGGTTGGCCATGCATCATATCGCGCAATTAGAGAAAGAGCTTGATAGCTTCAAAAAGGCTGCTGAGTCTTTACAGAATAAGATTGTCGAAGTTTGTCGTGAAGTGGTGATAGACAGCGATGCATTGCGGATATTGCGCGCTCAAAAGATAGCTGTGCAGAAAAGCATAGTTGATCTTTCTAATAAATTGCTTTCAGACATCATAGCTTAACCTAGCCTTTTTAAGGCATTGGGATTATTTTCCATAAGTCATTTTGCTTATCGTTTTTGCGGCGATAATGCAAATCGCTGCGCAATTGTGGTAACCGCAGTGTAGCAAGCTGTTTTAGCAAATTGTTCGCGCGGTATTAATATAATAATTCTTGACTGTTATTATAGGAAATACTAGGGTTTTAGATAAGGGCGGCGATGTTGCCGTTCAAAATTTTATTTATGGTTAAATTATCATGTCTAGTTTAAAAGTTTTGGCCTTAGGTCTAGTTTTATCATTATCTGTTGTTGCTGCTTCTGTTCCTGCAGCTGGTGTTAGTGCATTTGAAGGGATTGGTTGTTTGCCAGGTAAATAAAGGTATTAGCTATGTATGATGTAGCCATATATTACGATCTTCTGCCGATCTTGATATATGTACTCGCGGCCATTTCTGTCGCTTGGTATAATCTGCGCGATCCTATCACCTCTCTTAGTGAATATGCAGTTGGCTACACCTCTATCAGCACACCAGTTTTAATATGCGGCATACTTGCCACTAGTATTGGGGCTGGAACTGTTATAGGAGAGGTTGGAAAGCTCTTTGCCTTGGGCATCCCATTTGCCATCACCCAAGCTTCCAGGGTTTTATCTTATCTCATTGCATCAAGAGTGTTCCCCAAAAACCTCAGTGATTTCAAGGGATGCCTCTCTATAAGCCATGTTATGCACAAACTTTATGGCAATAACGCCAGAATTATTACTACGGTTTTAGCTCTGTTAGTGGGGCTGGGAATGATTGCCGCGCAAATGATTGCTGTTGGCATGATATTAAGCAACTTACTGCATTTGCCACACAACGTCTCTTTCTTAATATCATTCTTAATGATTTCTATATTCTCTCTTATGGGGGGCATACGCATTATCACTCAAATTGGAGTGTTTCAGTTCACCTTGTTCTTCTTGGTATTACCAATATCTTGCGCCATTGTTTCCGCAAATTATGGAGGATATAGCGAATTGAGCGCATCTTTGCCTGTATTAAATTGGGGATTCAACGCATACGCCAACACATGGGTCTTCATAACTCTTTTCCTGTCTGGTTTATTGCCAGATTGTAGCAGTGAGTTTATACAAAAATGCCTGATTGCAAGAAATAAAAAGCAGCTGGAAGACAGTCTTGGCATGGTTGCTAAAATACACATTCCCATCATATTATCATTATGCTTCGTTGCCTATATCGTTAAGGTTGCCAACCTGGATATAGAGCCGAACCAGACTATGTTTTATTACATAAATAACATAGCACCAACTTTTTTAAAAGGCGCAATCTCTGTAGGTCTTATCGCCATCATCATGGGCATGAGCGATGGAATTCTGCATGCCACCAGCACTATTGTTGCCAATGATATAGTGCGGGTTTTGCAACCGAACGCTTCTGAAAAAGCACTGCTTCGTTGGGCTAGGGGATCAATATTATTTTTATGCGGCGCTGCTTTAGGGCTAACCTTCTTCTCTGAAGATATTTTCTCAATAATCTATGCTATGTATAGCTTTTGGGCTCCTGTGATTTTAGTTCCACTGTGTGCTGGATTTTTAGGTTTTCAAACAAAAAACACTACCTTCATAATTGCTGGAGTAATTGCATTATGCTTTATGAGTTTAGGATATTATCTAGAGTTATTCTCCGCCATCATACTGATCCTCGGTGTGTTCGGCAGCTTCATCGGATTCTTTGGTGGGCACTTTGCCTTGCGCCTATACAGCGCACATATATCGTGGGCAGATTATATTGCAGCCCTTGATGGGGTGCGACGCAACTGGCGCAAACGCATGATCATGAACTTGGCTATATTACAAGAAGGATGCAAAGAAATCGCCATTTTCCCCAGGGAAAGCCAATTGGAATTGGGGCAAAACCAGATGTATCACAAGTTCTGCGTTTCGATGATGATATGCTTTTTCGTCTATGCCATAACCATGGGCAGAGGAGCGCAATACACCGTTCTGGTGGCCTTGATCAGCTTGGGTTATGTTATGAGTGCTGCGATTATGATTCGTAATGTTTTGTTCAAAGGGGTTAGCGAAGGGCGTGACAACGTCTATCTGCACTGGCTGTGGTATATCTCCCTTATTATGGTGCCAACTGTGGCGAGTTATGCTTTACTCAGCA
>Ga0209297_1000692_pt1 | contig 20776 bp, 22 predicted proteins | sample S_130805_MF_Meta_FD_187322 | JGI IMG/M metagenome (GOLD analysis project Ga0209297, IMG submission 187322) | Freshwater microbial communities from Lake Simoncouche, Canada to study carbon cycling - S_130805_MF_MetaG (SPAdes) (version 2) | ecosystem: Environmental > Aquatic > Freshwater > Lake ...
TGCAATTGGCTTCGCAGAAAATGGTGGATTGCTTATTTCCAGTGGTGAAACCATTGTCTCTGCTGACTTAACTCACCTTCGAGCCATCCAGTAATCTTCAAGTAGGATTAGAACCATGAGTGCGCCAACTGTCGGAATGATTGGGGCAGGCCAACTTGCTCAGATGTCAATAGCTCCGGCGATTGCTCTTGGGATAAACCTTAAAATTTTGGCTAACGAAGAAACTGATAGTGCGGCAAAAATTGCAAAAGTAGAGATTGGCGATTATCGAGATTTAGAAGTTTTGCGAAATTTTGCAAAGAGCTGTGATTTTATAACTTTTGAGCATGAATTAGTTCCCAATGGGCATTTACGTATGCTTGAAGATGAAGGGTTTGCGATTAGACCCAGTTCTAAATCTTTACTTGTAGCTCAAGACAAAGCACATATGCGCAAAGTTTTCACCGAAAATCGGATTCCATGCCCCGAATGGAAAGTTGTAGATAACGCCTCTGCAATTCCAAAGTTTCCAGCAATTTTGAAATCAATTACTGGGGGATACGACGGTCGTGGTGTGCAATTAGTAAAAGATGAAATTTCTGCGAAAAAAGTTATCGGCGAATGGGGCAAGGCGCTTTATGAAGAGGTCGTTCCATTTGATCGAGAGCTTTCTATTTTGATCGCGCGCTCACCTCATAATCAAGTGGCGACTTGGGCAGTTACAGAGACAATTCAACAAGATGGCATTTGTGTAGAAACAATTACGCCAGCCCCCAATCTCTCCGAAGAAGTTGCAAACCTTGCGCAAAAAATTGCAAGTGATATTGCAAATACAATTAAATTAGTTGGAGTAATGGCTGTCGAGCTTTTTCAAGTTGGAGAGCAATTAATCGTTAATGAAATTGCACTCAGGCCACATAATTCGGGCCATTGGAGTATCGAAGGTTCAGTTACCAGCCAATTCGAACAGCATTTACGGGCAGTTTTAGATTTGCCTCTAGGTGAGACAAAAATGACTGCTAGATGGGCAGTAATGGCAAATATTTTGGGAACAGAGAATTCCGATCTATATCGGCCTTATTTACACTTGTTTGCTCGTGATCCCGAATTGAAAATTCATAATTATGGCAAAGAAGTACGTCCTGGCCGTAAAGTTGGGCATGCAACTGTAGTTGGAGATGATTTAGTAGATTTGCGTAGTCGAGCAGCGCATGCAATCGATTACATCAGTGGAGTTGTTAGTGAGTAACGATGTTTAAGAGGAGCTGCAAATGAGTGGGCTAAATCCTGAGGTTGCAATTGTGATGGGTTCAGATTCTGATTGGCCAATCATGGAAGCAGCCGCATTGACACTTGCAGAATTCAAGATTGCTTACGAAGTTGAATTACTATCTGCACACCGAATGCCAGAAGAGATGATGGCTTATGGAAAAAGTGCTGCAAGCCGTGGAATCAAAATTATTATTGCTGGCGCAGGCGGTGCTGCCCACTTACCTGGGATGCTGGCATCAATTAGTGCACTTCCGGTGATCGGAGTTCCAATTTTACTTAAGGCGCTGGAAGGAATTGATTCATTGTTATCAATTGCTCAGATGCCAGCTGGAATACCTGTAGCAACTGTCGGTATCGGAAATGCAAAAAACGCTGGATTGTTGGCAGTAAGAATGCTTAGCGTAGGAAATCCACATTTGGTAAAGGCAGTAGAAAATCAAATGTCTGAATTAAACGAAAGCGTAAAGATAAAAGCGAAAGCTCTAAAGGTTGCGTCCCAAAGCCCGAAAGCGCCATCCGGCCAATAAATATTTTTCGCTGTCCAAAGCATTTCTACCATCAATCATTTTTGCACTTTTCACCCAGCTCTTAATTTCGACAGGATCAAGTTCGCGATAAATCTTCCACTCAGTTAAGTGCAAAGTTATATCCGCATCCGAAAGAGTGCCTTTGATACCACTTGAGAATTCCAAGTTTGGAAAACGTAAACGCGCATTTTCAATAGCTTTTGGATCATGAACTACAACTTGGGCACCTTTGGCAAGCAGTGACGCTGCGATATCTAGTGCTGGGGAGTCGCGCACGTCATCACTATCTGGCTTAAATGCCGCCCCCAAAACTGCAATTCGTGCACCTTTTAATCCTTGACTTAGTTCAGAGCTAACAACATCGACCATACGTGTGCGTGCACGAAGATTAATTGCATCTATTTCACGTAAAAATTCAACTGCTTGATTTGCTCCAATTTCTTCAGCACGGGCCATAAAAGCCCGAATGTCTTTAGGAAGACAGCCTCCTCCAAACCCAATTCCAGCTTGCAGAAAACGGTTTCCAATTCGTGGGTCATAACCAATTGCCTTGGCAAGAACAGTGACATCACCACCCGTTGCTTCGCAAATTTCTGCCATCGCATTAATAAAGGAAATCTTTGTTGCTAAAAATGAATTTGCAGCAACTTTTACAAGTTCTGCGGTACGCAAATCTGAAGCTATCCATGGAACGCCAGCAGCTGTTAACGGAGCGTACAAATCGGCAAGCTTCTTTTCAGAATCAGGGTTACGAATTCCAACAACTAAACGATTTGGTTCGAGAGTATCCTCAATTGCAAAACCTTCACGAAGAAACTCTGGGTTCCAAGCTAAATCAGAATGTGGTGCTAGTGCGTCTAATTTTGCCGCTAATAAATCTGCAGTCCCAACAGGAACGGTGGATTTTCCAGCCACTAGTGAACCGGCTTTTAAATGGGGTATTAGTTGATCAAACGCAGCATTTACATAAGTCAAGTCGGCTGCATTACTTCCAGCTTTTTGTGGGGTCCCAACGCATAAGAAGTGGATATCTGCATCTTTTACTGAATCGAATGATGTAGAAAAAGATAAACGGCCAGTTGCTAATTGTTCAGTCAATAACTCAGACAACCCGGGCTCATAAAATGGAAGCTCACCTTTTTGAAGTGCCGAAATTTTTGCGCTGTCAGAATCAACTCCTACAACGGTGTATCCAAGTTTTGACATACAGGCAGCATGGGTTGCGCCTAAATATCCGGTTCCGATGACCGATAATTTTAAAGTTTGTGGCACCCGTGAAGATTAGCGCATGATGAAGCCTGAACTAGCGGAGTGAGCCGCAAGTATCTGCTTCAGCTGTGCGGGTTTTAAAGGGATCAATAATTTCAGCGCTTGGTTTTGTGCTTGCGCCATCGGAAGATTTAGAAGGAGAAGCCTTTTCGGATGGAGTTATTACTACTTCCTTAACCACATCTTCATCTTTTATTAATGTTTCCCAAAGTGCAGGAGCTAATTTTTTGTCCCAGAGAACCGAACCACGGACCCCGCGGCTGTTGTAGAAAGTATTTGATAGGGGAACTGTCAAAGTCCGCACTTTTTTGGTGGAGATTCCGCGCAACTGTTCAGCAAGAACGATTAAATCATCCTGTGTTAAATCAGGATCAGTTACAACAGAGGCAAGTCCAGCATTAATGAATTTAACGACTTTTACTGGATTTAATAAAGTGCTTTTGCTCGCAGCAGTTCTAATCATTGCACTTACAAATTGTTGTTGTCTTTGCATGCGCCCAAGATCGCCCATTCCATCAAAGTATCGAGTGCGAACATATTTAAGAGAATCAATACCATCTAATTTATGCACACCAGCCTTAAGTACTAAATGGCTTTTCGGATCCTTGATATTTCTTTTAGTACAAATAGTTACGCCACCAAGTGCGTCAACCATATTTTTAAATCCTAAGAAACTTACTTCCACGTAATGATCAATCCGTAAGTTAGTCATTCCCTCTAGAGTCTGGACTAGTAATTTTGCATCGCCTTTTCCAAAGGTCTCATTGATTTTAGAATGACTTGGAGGGTGAACTTTCCCAGTGCTATCAGTCCACTCCGGAACATTTGCAAAAGTGTCACGAGGTATTGAAATAATTGTTGCCCGGTCGCGTGATTTACTGATGTGCACCAAAATCATGGTGTCAGCCCTTTTCCCGGCAGCAACAGCAGTTGAACCTACTTTTAATTCTTTAATTTCCGCTTTAGTTAACCCGACTCGGGTATCTGAACCAACAATTAAATAATTGATTGCCGATCCTGCGAGGCGATCTGGTCGTTCTACCCGGTCTTTAAATACATCGACGCGTTTGATGCTGGCTGATGCCAAAGAGAATGAACCCCAAGAAAGGGCGGAAATCAAGACGATTATCGTGGAAACTAAGGCGGTCCGACGTTGCCCAGGAGAGCGACCTGCGAGCAAAGTTTCGGTGGCTTTCACAGCACACAGCCTAAACGGAGGGTACCTTCTTACCTATATGACCACGCCCGATGCCCATGAGAACTCCGTCTCAGTAATCCTCCCCGTCTTAAATGAGGAGAAATACTTAGCGGCAACTCTGTCTGCCATCACCTCACAAGATTTCTCAGGCGATTTTGAAATAATTTTGGCATTAGGCCCATCAAGAGATCGAACAAATGAGATCGCTGCACAATTAGCTAAAGAAGATTCCCGCATCAAATTAATTGATAATCCAAGTGGTAAAACAGCATCAGCCCTAAATGCTGCAATTGCTGTTGCTCTTTATCCAATTATCGTTCGAGTTGATGGTCATTCGGTTTTACCAAAAGATTACATACGGGTTGCAGTAAAGAGCTTGCTTGAAACCGGTGCGGTAAATGTTGGTGGCATTATGGCCGCTCAAGGTGAAACAACTTTTGAAAAAAGTGTTGCATTAGCAATGCGTTCACCAATTGGAGTTGGAGGCTCACGTTTTCACACAGGCGGTCAAGCAGGGCCAACCGATACCGTATATCTAGGTGTCTTTCTAAAATCAGCAATTAATGCAATTGGTGGATTTGATCCAGCTTTTATTCGCGCCCAAGATTGGGAGTTAAATTTTAGGCTACGTAAAAATGGTGGTGTGGTTTATTTCGAACCAAAATTACATGTCATATATCGCCCAAGATCTACTGTTCGTGCACTAGCGAAACAGTATTTTGAATATGGCAGGTGGCGCCGTGAAGTAATGCGAACCCACCCAGGCACTATCAATTTACGATACTTGGCACCGCCAATGACTTTAGTAGTCACATCGATCGGTCTTATTCTTGGAATATTTCTCTCACCAATCTTTTTAATTGCACCAATTGGATATTTAGTTGGAGTAGTAATCGGTGGATTTCTAGTGGGAAATACTTTTGCCACAAAGTTGATGCTCCCAATCGTCCTTTTCACAATGCACAAGTCGTGGGGCTTGGGCTTCCTTACCTCTTCAAAAAGAGGTTTACGTCGAGAGTAGCCGGTACGATAATCAAGTGGGAAAAGTACAGATTTATGAGCCATTTAAAGGAGGACTTCCTCCTGTCATGCCTTACTTTTCCGATGTTTGGCGCCGACGTGAATTCATAAGTGCTTATTCAAGATCTGAGTTGCGTGCGCAAAATTTTGGATCATTTTTCGGACAACTTTGGCTAATTCTTAATCCGCTGATTCTGGCATTTGTTTACTACTTATTGATAATAGTTATTGGTGGGAATACAGGCTCCGAAAGATTTGCTCACTTAACGGCGGGACTATTTTTATTTTACTTTATTACAAATTCTATGATGGCTGGCTCTAAATCCATTACGAGCGGTGGGAAATTAGTTCTTAACTCTGCTTTCCCAAGATTAATTCTTCCAATTTCTGCAACTGTCATATCTTTTTTTAAATTTTTACCAACTTTTTTTGTTTTAGGTTTCATTCACTTAATACTTGGACTCCCAATTGGTCCTGAGCTCTTTTATCTTGTTCCGGTATTGCTAGCTTCAATTGTTTTTGCACTTGGTATCGCAATTCTCACCTCAATTCTAAATGTGTATTTCCGCGATACTAGAAATTTCTTACCTTACTTCACTCGTGCATGGCTCTATTTATCACCAGTTCTTTATACGGCGTCACAATTGAAGCCAGCACTTAAACCAATTTCATATCTGAATCCGCTATATACATTTATTGGTTCTTGGACGGATATTTTAATAAATGGAGCAGCACCTACACTTGCAAATTTTGTAACGATGTTTTCTTGGGCATTTGCAGTTTTGTTAATTTCAATTTTTATGTTTATGAGACGGGAGCGCGAATTTGCTCTTCGAATCTGAAGTCCACAATGCAGGACAGGTGGCAATATCTGTTCGTAATCTAAATTTAGTTTACAAAACTACTGTGCAGAAAAAGCCAACGTTCCGACAAGCGCTAACTCGTACTGGTCGCAAAATTCGAACTGTTAATGCTCTTACAGATTTAAACTTAGAGATTCCATATGGATCTGTATTAGGAGTAATAGGAGCAAATGGGGCCGGTAAATCATCCTTGATGCGTGTTGTAGCTGGAATCGTTCCGCCGACAGCGGGAAGAGTAGAAGTTTATGGTCAAGTAAGCACGTTGCTTTCATTGGGCGTGGGATTTAACTCACGCCTAACTGGACGTGAGAATGTAATTCTTGGCGGATTGGCTGCCGGATTAACAAAAGCTGAAATTGAGGATCAATTCTCTGCGATCGCTGACTTTGCCGACATTGGTGAAGCCATCGATTCGCCGATGAAAACATACTCTGCGGGAATGTATTCACGTTTAGCATTCGCTGTGGCAGTGGTTGTTGAACCTGATGTTTTAATCGTGGATGAGGCGTTAAGCACAGGGGATGCAAAATTCAAAAAGAAATCTTTAGAAAAAATCAAAACACTACGTGGCGAGAATCGAGCAATAATTTTAGTAAGTCATGCACTCGCAACAATAAAAGAGATCTGCAATGATGTTATATGGCTTGACAAAGGCAAAATTGTCATGCGTGGCAATCCGGAAGAGGTTGTTGCGGCATATAAGGAATCACTTCAAGTTGCAAAATCAACGTCGGCTGATGAAGATCTTTAGTAGTCGCTTTTCAATTTCACTAGCCATTGTCCTACTTCTTCAAATTCTTTCGCCAGTATCTTCGTATGCGGCTGATGTTCCAGAAAAATTCGACTTCCGGGGCTCTGGTAATGGACATGGAGTTGGAATGAGCCAAGTGGGAGCATTTGGAATGGCAAGAGAAGGTAAAACTGCTACTGAAATCTTGACTCACTATTACTCCGGTGTGGAAATCGCGCCCGTCGATGACTCAGCTTTTTTGAGAATAAATATCGCTGACAAAATTCAATCAGTAATTTTCTCAAATGAATCGCTCTCATCAGTCCCTAGCGTTCTTCAAATTTTTGCTGGTGATCTTGCTCCAGGAGTAATTGAAACTTCGGCTCCGGCGGCAACATTGCCTGTGGGAGGTTCTTTAACTTTTTCGGTTTTAGGACAAGCGTTGATCTCCTCAATATCTGATCCCGCCACAGGTACTAGTACGGCCTTACCGCAAGGTGGAATTTGGACGATTCGCTGGAGCGGAACAACAGCTTTCCCAGGCGAAAATTCCTTACTTAAGATGAAAATTGGGAGTACTTCCAAACGTTATAGATACGGTCAGGCTCAAGTTAAATTGATTTCAGGCGGTTTAACTTCTGCCGCAATTATTGTCACAAATACATTACGTCTGCACGATGAGTATTTAAGAGGAATTGGAGAAGTTCCATCTTCTTGGCCAAGTGCAGCTCTTCAAGCACAAGTAATCGCTGCCCGAACATTTGGATTAGCTAAAAAAGATAACTTACGTAAAGTCTGTGATTGCAATTTATATTCCTCAACTCAAGATCAAAATTTTGTTGGATGGTCCAAGGAGGTTGAGGCGGTTTACGGTAAAAAATGGGTTGATGCTGTTTCGATTACTCAACCCGATGCGACGACTGGTTTAGCCATTTTGTATAACGGAAAACCAATTTTTGCCTACTACGCATCATCTACAGGTGGAGTGACTGAAAATGTGCAGGATGTCTGGGGAACAAAGGTTCCCTACCTATTGTCGGTTCCTGATCCATGGAGTTTAGATTCAACAATTAATCCGTCATACAGCAGTTGGGTGCGTTCAATTTCTCAGGCGAATATGGCTAAAGCCTTTAATTTGCCAGATGTTGCCAGATATGAAGTCACTGCACGTACTGGAGGAGGAGCAGTAAAAAGTATTTCTGCCTTTAGTTCGAATGGAAAAAGTTCACAATTAACTGGCGAAAAGTTTAGATCTTTACTGAAATTACCATCAGCTTGGATTCAATTAAATGCCAAAGTCATAAATACAGATTTGATCGATGAAATTGCCATTGCTATATCCAAGAATTTTTGGACTACTGCACAAAGCGGAATACTTGTGAATGTAGACGAAGAACCAGAAACGACCTTATCGGCTATGGCGTATGCAAATGCTCAAAAAATTCCGGTTTTTGTAACTACCGATCGAAGGATAAGTGAAGCGACAATTGCTGAACTCAAACGACGAAATATCAAGAAAGTAACTTTAATTGGAAAACTTACTTCACTTCCTTCAAAGACAACTGTAAAGAAAGCTGGCTTGATACCGACATTTATTTCTGGGGATAGCTTCCAAAGTCTGGCGCTCATTCTCGGTCAAAAAATGACTGGAAATCCGTTAATACTTTTTAATGAAGAGAGTGCATGGCTAGCAACGCAATCAAATACTTTGATTTCAGCGAACACCCCAATTATTTGGCAATCTTTTGAAAAGGAGAGCAAATTAGTTTTACAATTTTTAGCTGAACGCAAAAATTCTGGAATTTATCCAATTCAAGTAACGGACAATCCGGCACCAAGTAAAATTATCGTGACGCGCTCGCTATCTGCCGCAATTTTGAGTGGTGCTTGGCGCTCACCAATTGTGGTTCTAGGAGCTGAAATTTCTGATGAGCAAAGCGTAGAGATTGTTCGCGAAACTTTAGCTTTGTATCCAACTATTGCTGCTGTAACAATTATTGGTTCTGATATTCCAGTAGAACTTTATGTTGGGATTAGCTAGTTTGCGTGAAGTACAGAGTTTAAGCCGCCCCAAGTTCCGGTTCGTGGAATTACTTCAAGTCCACCACTTTGTGAATTACGTCGAAATAACAACCCATTCGCACCAGATAGTTCGCGAGCTTTAACGACCTGTCCGTCTGGAAGTAAAACTTTAGAGGCCGCAGTAATGTAAGTACCAGATTCAATTATGCAGTTATCTCCGAGAGAAATCCCTAACCCAGAATTTGCACCCAGTAAGCACCCTTTTCCAATTGAAATAACTTCTTTACCACCGCCGCTAAGTGTTCCCATGATCGATGCTCCACCGCCCACATCAGAACCATCGTCAACAACAACTCCAGCAGAAATACGACCTTCAACCATGGATGTCCCAAGAGTTCCAGCATTAAAGTTAATAAAGCCCTCATGCATCACAGTTGTGCCACTTGCAAGATGTGCACCAAGACGAACACGGTCAGCATCAGCGATGCGAACTCCGGTGGGCATCACGTAATCAACCATTCGCGGAAACTTATCTACGCCGTAAACAATTACTGGACCTCGAGCGAGCATTCGCATCCGAGTTATTTCAAAATCATTATTCTCACAAGGCCCTTGCGAAGTCCAAACAACATTAGCGAGCAAAGGAAATATTCCATCAAGTGCCAAACCATGTGGCGCAACTAACCGGTGCGAAAGTAAGTGCAAGCGCAGATATACATCTTCAGTTGATTTAGGAGGCGTGTTCAGATCAATTTCAATTTCAACAATTTTTCTAGTAACGCCGCGAACCGGATCGGGCAGAGCCAATTTCTCTAAATTCGACTTAATACTTTCATCTTTTACCGCCTCATTTAGGGGACCAAGACTTGGCGCTGGGTACCAAACATCTAATGTGGCGCCTGAGCTTGCAATAGTGGCAATACCAATTCCAGAAGCGGTCTTATTCATGGGGCAAACGCTACCGCTTCCCCTCTATCCTGAGCGCATGCGAATCTGTGTCTACTGTTCCGCCTCGGAAGCTATCGATGAAAAATACGTCGAGTTGGCCCATGATTTAGGACAGGCCATTGCTAAAAGAGGGTGGAGTTTGGTTTGGGGTGGCGGACAGGTTTCAATGATGGGTGCTGTTTCACGCGCGTGCAGAGAAGCAGGTGGCAGGACAGTAGGTGTAATTCCTAAAAGATTAGCTGATATTGAATTTGCAGATCGTCACGCAGATGAGTTACATGTTGTTGATGACATGAGAGTGCGAAAAGCTTTAATGGACGATTCCTCTGATGCATTCATAACTTTGCCCGGCGGCGCTGGAACTATGGAAGAGTTTTTCGAAATTTGGGTTGGAAGTTCTCTAGGTTTTAGTAAAAAACCTCTTGTGATTCTAGACCCGACAGATTTTTATGCGCCTCTTAAAGAGTTCTTGAATCACCTTGAACGCGAAAAATTTCTTAAACCGCATCAACTCGAAGCTTTAGTGTGGACAAAGAGCATTGATGTCGCGCTAGATGCCTGCATAAAGAAAATCTAATTTATGTTAGAGGATCTAAGAGTTTTACGAAATTTTCCGGGGTTTACCAAACTTATTTCTGCGCGATTAATTTCAAATTTTGGCAATGGTTTTATGCCAATTGCTCTTTCTTTTGGAATTCTTGGTTTACCCGGTGGAAGTGCATCTGATGTCAGTTTGGTGCTTGGCGTGCAGTTAGCACCGACAATCGCATTTATGGTTTTTGGAGGCGTAGCAGGAGATCGCTTCAAGCGAAATCAAATTGTTGGCGGTTCTGACATCATCGGTTGCTTATTTGTTTTTCTAAGTGCAGCTTCATTTATTTTTGGATTTACCTCAATTGTACTTTTATGTTTCACCGGGTTTGCCTTTGGTGTGTTAAATGCGTTTTGGTGGCCGGCATTTTCGGGAATGCTCCCTGAGATTCTTCCGAAAGAGCAGTTACAAAAAGGAAATGCAATTAATGGCCTCTTATCAAACTTTGGCTATGTGGCTGGATCCTTAGTTGCTGGAATTTTGGTAGCAACCTTTGGTGCTGGTTGGGCAATTTTGATTGATGGAATTTCCTTTTTAATCGCAGGCATCCTGGTTTGGACAATTAACTTGATGCCAAGTACATCTGAAACAAATGACAAGCCTCCTGCAATGTGGCGCGAATTGCGCGAAGGCTGGCACGAATTTATTTCCCGAAAATGGGTCGTGGTCGTTGTAATCGCTTTTAGTTTTATAAATCTCGCTTACGAGGCGACTCTTGGAGTGCTTGGGCCAATAGCTACCAAGGAACATAATGGCGGACCAAAAGAATGGTCTTGGGTGATAGCCGCAATAACTTTAGGAATGATCGTTGGCGGAGTTCTAGCACTAAAGATCCACTTCAGCCGACCATTGTTGGTTGGAATTTTGCCGGAAATATTTGTTGGACTTTGGATCTTTATAATTGGAGTTCCAAATCAACTTGTTGCGACGCTATTAATCGCCTTTGCAACTGGTGTTTCAATTGAAATTTTTTATGTTGCATGGAGTACGTCGATGCAACAACATATTCCGAGCGAATCATATTCTCGAGTAATCTCTTACGATGCACTTGGATCGTATGCACTAGCGCCAATTGGCCTAGTAGTAATCGGACCAATAATTGAAGCAATCGGCGTAGCGCAGACTTCTCGCTTGCTGGCAATCATGACAGTTACGGCAGTACTAACTCCATTAGCTTTTAGAGAGGTTAGGAGTTTAAGAAATGCATCTTGAGTTAACGGTAGAAATTGCCGCACCAGTTGATCAAGTTTGGAACAAGATGGTTGATTGGGAGAGCCAAGGAAGTTGGATGTTGGCAACTGATGTAGTGGTTGAGAAAAGAACTGAAGGATTGGGAACCAAGATTGCAGCTTTCACTGGAGTTTTTCCAAAGCGAAAATTGTTTGGAATCTTGGACACAATGGAAGTCAATTTCTGGCAACCGCCAACTCGATGCGATGTAATCCATACTGGCCGCTGGTTGCGTGGCAGTGGAACGTTTGAGTTACAACAAATTTCGCCCACTTTGACCAGGTTTAATTGGAGCGAAGATCTTGATGGCTGGTACCTGCCCTTGATAGCGCCATCCTTATTATTTGGTGTGAAACTCTCACTCAGACGGTTTGCAGCCTCCTTCTAATCCCTATAGGCGGTACCTTTTAACCTATGAGCACTCTGGTTCAGGTGATTGCCGCCCTCCCTGAGGAGGAGCGAGTCGTTCTCACCCTGTTCTATTTGCGCAGCAAAACTCTCAATGAGATCGCCGGTCTGCTTCAAGTCCCCGAAAGTGCTGTGGCCGCAGTGCTAACCTCGGGCCGCACCCGTCTGACCAGCACACTTGTCCTATCAGGGCTAGATTCCCAGCGCTAATTTCCCACTACCGCCTTCTTTGCGAGATAATTGCCCACTGGGTAAATCCAGTACTAATCAGGCAGCGGGAGGTCGAAGATGGCAGCGATGAAGCCGCGTACGGGCGATGGCCCAATGGAGTGCACTAAGGAAAACCGCTCCCTCGTGATGCGTCTACCTCTTGAAGGTGGCGGAAGATTAGTTGTGGAATTAAACGCCGATGAAGCTACCCGTTTGGCAGAAGTTCTTGCTGGAGCTGTTGCTCTAGTTAAGAAGTAATTTTAAATTCCTTTTTTATTTTAGCAATCCCGATAAATCCAAATGCCGGCTCACTTGGCAGATTCTCGCTAGCGTTGGAGCATGCTAGCTCCCACTCTGACTAATTTAGATATTAGTCAAGCCCAAGTTCTGGCTTTGCCAACCGAGCAGCTAACAGGTCAAGCAAATCTTTTTAAACAAATTTCAAAAGAGTTTGAAATTTCGATTGATACTGAAATTAAAAAAAGTGAGCACGGTGGGAAAGTTGGGGAAATCACCGAAATTTCTGTCAGCAGTAAGAAGTATCCAAAATTAGAAAAAATTTATTTTGTTGGAATTGGTAAAGCGACTGCAGCAGATTTTGCAAAAGCTGGTGCAGCGTTGGGTCGCAAAGTTCGGGGAAGCGAAAAGATTTTACTTAGTGCTTGTGCATCCGGATCCCATGGTCAACAAAGACATTTAATCAGCGCTGGTCTTGCGAATTACTCATGGCATCTGAAAACAGGGGCCGCGGCCAAAGCAAAAGTTCCTACAATCGGTGTATTTGCTATGAGTGCCAAAGATTTAGCAAACGCAAAAATTATTTTGAGTTCAGTCTGGTTAACCAGAGATCTAATTCATACTCCTGCAAATATGAAGAGTCCACAATGGATGGCAAAGCAAGCCAAGAGCGCCCTTTCGCGCAGTGAAATAGAAATGAAACTCCACACCGGAGCAGATCTTTCTAAATTTGGCGGATTACGTGCGGTGGGAAACTCATCGCCAAAGCGCCCACCGGTGATGATTGAACTTTCCTACAACAAAAATAAGCGGAAAGTCCCACATGTAGTTTTAGTTGGTAAAGGAATCATGTTTGACACCGGGGGAGTTTCATTAAAGCGCCCTTACGACACCATGGTTGCCATGAAAAGTGACATGGCTGGAGCTGCAGCGATTATCGGAACCATGAAAGCAATTGCTGCACTTGGATTGAATGTGCGGGTGACCGGCTTGTTAATGTGTGCCGAAAACTTATTATCGGCGACTTCTCAGCGACCTTCAGATGTAATCACTCATTACGGCGGCACAACGGTCGAAGTTAGAAATACGGATGCTGAAGGGCGTTTGGTATTAGCTGACGGACTTGCTTATGCAAATTCAAAATTAAAACCTGATTACTTGTTAGATATTGCAACTCTAACTGGAGCAGCAACCCTTGGACTTGGTCGCCAACATGGCGCGATGTATACCCGTGATCAAAAATTGGCGAAACAGTTACAAGAGATTGGTGAAAAGTCTGGAGATCGCGTTTGGCATATGCCTCTTGTTGATGACTACATCCCTTCCCTTGCTTCACCAATTGCTGATTTCAATCATTTGGGAGATAAGCCACATGTATCTGGTGGATCAATTACTGCGGCCCTTTTCTTAGAGCATTTTGCAGGCGAGTGCCGTTGGGTTCATTTGGATATCGCTGGAACCGCTCGCTCTGAAGTAGATGCGGGCGAAAATGTTAAAGGTGGAACTGGCTTCGGAGTTAGATTACTTGTGGAATGGATTAGTTCCCTATGAAAATTGAACAGATGCATACCTTTGCAGAAAGTTTTATAACAGAAGATGAGATTATCCAAGAAGCTCGTGCACGTGGAGTTGAATTAGGAAGTAATGAAATATCGACTGGAACTGGGGCCACTTTAAAATTTCTCGCAGCAGCATTGCAATCTAAAGCAATTGTTGAAGTCGGATGTGGAAGTGCGGTTGGCACATTGTGGCTATTGCGCGGATGTGATGAAAATTCAGTAATAACTTCGATTGATGCAGAAGCAGAACATTTGCAAATGGCACGTGCGGCTTTAGAAGATGAAGATGTAGCTCCAAACCGAGTTCGCCTTATCAATGGAGAAGGTTCTGAAATTTTGCGTAGACTCACTGACGAGGGCTATGACATGGTTGTACTACGCGAGATTGGTAGCGAACATTTGGTCGAAGATGCGTATCGAATTTTGCGCCCAGGTGGTGCTTTAGTTATTGATCATGCAATGAGAGATGGAAAAGTTGCTGACCTTTCACAGCGAGATGAAGTCACGGTCTCACTTCGCGAAGCCATTCGTGGAATTAGAAGTGACCGGTTGCGTTGGCTCACTCTCCTGCTTCCGGTCGGGGACGGGCTGTTAATTGCCCTGAAAGCCCCCAGCAAACTCTCATGATTCTTTAGTTTTTTTCCACCATTATTAGCCTATTAGCGCAATTACCCTAAGTTTAAATTTCATGAGATTAGTTAGGAGCTTCAAATGAGTGAACCAGGTTGGTGGTCAACGCCGGGCAATTCAAACTCAGGTGCAGATCTGCCGGAAGTACCGCGCTCATTTTCCGCACCACAACAAGGTGGGTTTAACGCAAGTAACTCGTTGCCACCACAATACGCAAATAATTTTGCACAATCTTCAAGATCATCACGAAAACGCAAAGGTTATATTCCATTTAATGTAGCAGTCACAATGGCTGTAATTGCCGGCGGAATCGGTGGAGTTATTGGAAATGTAGGTGGAGATTCACTTTTGGACGCAGGAGCAAAATTTGTTTCAGTAAATAATTCAATCGAACGAGCACCTGACTCAATTTCCGCATTAGCAGCAAAAGTATTGCCTTCTGTAGTTTCTATTTCGACCCGCAATGGATTAGAAGGTGGAACAGGGACAGGATTTGTAATTCGATCTGATGGTTACCTTCTGACAAATAACCACGTAGTTGAGGGTGTAGCAAGAGGTGGGTCACTTAGAGTTTCATTCAATGACGGCAAAACTGTTAATGGGAAAATAGTTGGAACAGATTCTGCTTATGATTTAGCAGTCATCAAAGTTGATTTGAAAAATCTGAGTGCCTTGCAATTTGGAGATAGTGAAAAAGTACAAGTTGGAGATAGTGTCATAGCAATTGGCTCACCGCTTGGCTTGGCCGGAACAGTTACATCAGGAATTATTAGTGCGAAAGACCGCGCAGTAACTGCTGGAAGTGGAAACACTGAAAGTTCATTTATAAATGCATTACAAACAGATGCTGCAATTAATCCCGGAAATTCTGGTGGTCCCTTAGTCGATAAATCTGGCGCAGTTATTGGCGTAAATTCAGCAATTGCAACATTGGATTCATCCTCTTCTCAGACCGGATCAATTGGGCTTGGTTTTGCAATTCCAATAAATCAAGCTCGTCGCACAGCCGAGCAATTGATCAAGACTGGAAAATCTTCACACCCAGTTATCGGCGTCTCTCTGGACACTAGATACTCAGGTGGAGGTGCACGTATAGCCGAGGTTTTGGCTGGAAGTCCAGCTGCCAAAGCCGGAATCGTTGTCGGAGATACGATCATCGGAATTGATGGGAAAAGCGTTGATACCGCTGATGAATTAATTGTTGCGGTTCGAGCTAAACAACCAGGTGATTCGGTGAAATTGTTGTTGTTAGCAAATGGCAGCAAGCGGACAGTTGCAGTCGTTTTGGCAGCCTCATCAGATTAAGGCTTAAGATGGCACCATGTTAGATATTGGTGCCGGTGAGATATTGGGGCTTGGCGTAGTGGCGCTGCTCCTGCTTGGGCCAAAACGGTTGCCGACATTCGCCTCTGATGCCGCAAAATTTCTGCATAAAGTAAAAGGGTTTACTTCCAACGCAACTGCTGAATTACGGGACAATCTTGGGCCAGGCTTTGAAAATTTAGACATCACTGATTTAAATCCCAAAACCTTTATTCGAAAGCAAATGGATTCAGTTTTAGAAGATGTAAATGAAAGTGATAGACCCTTAAACAACGCAAAATTAGATCCAGAAGCACCGTAATCAATGTCAGAATCTGTAATTGATTTAATTAACCTTGCCCTAAACAAAGTAATTGACCCCGAGCTTCACAAACCACTTCCTGAGTTGGGAATGGTAAAAAGTGTTGCGTTTAAAGATGGCATTGCTCAAATTGAAATCTACTTAACAATTTCAGGTTGTCCAATGAAAGATCGGATTTTTAGCGAGATTCAAAAAGCACTTGCAGATGTTCCAGAAGTTAATGAAGTCGGCGTTAAGTACGATGTTATGAACGAAGCACAAAGAGAGAATGTTAAAAAGATTATTCGTGGTGGCGCTCCAGAGCGAGTTATTACATTTGCACAACCCTCATCACTCACCCTAGTTTTTGGAATTGCATCAGGTAAAGGTGGAGTTGGAAAATCCTCCCTTACTGCCAACCTCGCCGTGGCATTAGCTCAAAGAGGAAAAACTGTCGGAATTTTAGATGCAGATGTTTATGGACATTCCATTCCAAGATTACTTGGCCTGCTCGGCGCCAGACCAACTGCCATTGATAGCACCACCTTTATTCCTCCTGAGAATTATGGAATCCGCGTTGCATCAATGGAAATGTTCAAACCTGAACGAGATGATGCTGTTGCTTATCGTGGTCCGATGTTGCATAAAGTTCTCGAACAATTATTGGCAGATGCGTATTGGGGAGATTTAGATTTTCTGCTTTTGGATCTGCCACCAGGAACCGGTGATGTCGCGATTTCACTTGGTCAGCTAATTCCATCTTCTGAAATTATTGTTATTACTACTCCACAAGTTGCAGCTGCGGAAGTGGCTGAACGTGCTGGAAGAATCGCACACCAACTAAAGCAACATATTGCTGGAGTGGTTGAAAACATGTCTCCAGCCCCGCTGATTCCAGGTGGTCCAGTTGTTGAGTTATTCGGAAGTGGTGGAGGGGCAGAAAGTGCGCGCAGGCTCTCACTTCTAACTGGTTTTGATGTTCCGCTACTTGCTCAAATTCCATTTGATTCACGACTTGGTGCCGGGGGAGATAGTGGAAAGCCAATAGCGTTGGGCGAACCAGAAACTCCAGCAGCACATGCAATTTATCAATTAGCCGATGCATTATTGAAGCGAAATAAGAGTCTGGCAGGCAAACCGCTTCCACTCTTTACAAAGTAATTTATTCTTTTTCTTGACTCTCTTTAATTTCAGATAATAAGTCACGAATTTCACCGCGAATGAAGTCGCGAGTTGCCACATCGTTTAGTGCGGTACGCAAAGAAGCGATTTCGCGAGTGATGTACTCGGTATCTGCCAAATTGCGCTCATCGCGCGCACGATCTTCAGCAAATTGAATGCGATCGCGATCAGTTTGGCGATTTTGAGCAAGCAAAATCAGCGGTGCAGCGTAAGAAGCTTGCAGAGATAAAATCAATGTTAAGAAAATAAATGGGTAGTCATCAAAACGAAGATTTGAAGGAGCAAGCGAGTTCCAAAGAACCCAAGATAGAACAAAAACACTCATGTAGACCAAGAAATTTGCAGTGCCAAGAAAGCGCGCAAAACGCTCGGAGAGCACACCAAATGCTTCTGAGTTAAATCCAAATCGGAACGAGCGCTTCATTGAGCGCGGCAAATCAAGACGATTGCTCATGAGAGAGTCTCCGTTCTACCCATTAGGTGACCGTCATTTGCATTACGCCAGTTTTCAGGCAGTAAATGGTCAAGTACGTCATCAACTGTAACAACTCCAAGTAAACGATCATTTGAGTCAATGATTGGAACTGCAACTAAGTTGTATGTGGCAAAGTATGAAGAAATTTCTGCAAGATTTTTATCTGCAGAAAGTGCTTCGTTTTCAGTATCAATTACAGCGCCTAATAAAGTTGCAGGCGGTTCGCGTAATAAACGCTGGAAATGTGCAATTCCGAGGAACTTTCCGGTCGGAGTCTCGTAAGGAGCACGAGTAACGTAAATTTGCGAGGCAAGAGCAGGTGTAATTTCACTTTCACGTAGAGCCGCAAGTGCTTCAGCCACAGTGTTATCGGCGGCAAGAACGATTGGTTCGGTCGTCATCATTCCACCAGCTGAGTAATCTTCATAAGTCATCAGACGGCGAACATCTTCAGCATCTTCAGGCTCCATTAATTGCAAAAGCGTCTCTGCTTTTTCACTACCAACTTCGCGCAAAAGGTCTGCGGCATCATCAGGATCCATCTCGCCGAGTACGTCAGCCGCACGCTCACCTTCTAGTTGAGCAATAAGGGCTACTCGCTCTTCCTCATTCATTTCCTCAAGCACGTCAGCAAGACGCTCATCATCAAGGGCCCGGGCAACTTCAATTCGGCGGTGCATTGAAAGATTTTGCAGTGCGCTGGCAAGGTCTGCGGCGTGCAACGAAGCAAGAGTGGAAAGTAAATTTGAAACGCCACGATCTGTTTCAGAGATTGTGAAATCTGAAACTTCACTCCAATCCAAAGTCATACTTGGACCGCGTCGGCGAAGTCCAGAATGTTTACGTGAGACTGAAACTTTGTTTAGCAACCAATCACCACGACGATTTTGTTCCATCGCAATATCTTCAATTACAACTCTCTCGCCAGTTTCACTCAGATTAATTGCTCGGTCTAAAAACTCACCAAGTACAAGTAGCTCACCTGGTCGTTGTTGGAAACGACGCACATTTAATAAGCCGGTGATGACGACCGTTCCTGATTCAATCGAAGTCACGCGGGTGATTGGAATAAAGATCCGCCGACGTGGTGGCACCTCAACAATTAGCCCGAGAATGCGTGGAGCAGAGCCGGTTTGTAGGGTCGCGATTGCATCGCGCACCTTTCCGACTTGATCACCTGCAGGGTCAAAAACTGAGGTTCCGGATAGGCGCGCGATAAAGACTCGATTAATTCGATTCGATAGGTTGATTGCGCCGCTCATAAGGCTAAGGGTACCCGCTAGGGTCAGACTCATGTCTGCCCCAGAGATCGCCACCAGCGGCGCTAAAGGTATAAAACCGGCCGATATTGGGCGATTAATCATCGGCATATTCGGTATCGGAACATCAGGGCCATTGATCGCATTGGGTCAAATGGCGGTTCCAGTTGCGATTTTTTGGCGAAATTTAGGTGGCGCGCTTTTCTCACTTCCTTTTGCATTAAGAAGCGGCGAATGGCGCAGGATGAGTCGCAATGCATGGCTTTGGTCAGTGATTGCTGGAGTTTTTCTCGCTCTGCATTTCATCTGTTTTTTTGCATCAATGCGATTAACAAGTGTTGCAAGTGGTGTTGCTATAACAGCGGTACAGCCAATTTTTGCCGCAATCTGGGTTCGGATGCGCGGAGCTCGAGTAGCCATGCAAGTTTGGTTTGGCATGGCAGTTTCAATGGTCGGCGTTTTGATTATTACCGGAATTGATTGGCAGCTATCAACTAGGGCTCTTGTTGGCGACTTAATAGCGTTACTTGGAGCGGCTTTATCCGCTGCATATGTTATTGCTGGCGGGCATGTACTTCGCGAAATCTCAACAACTACATATACGACAGTTTGCTACTTTGTTTGTGCCGCAACCTGTTTTGTTGTTGTGCTATTTACTGATGCGCCAATTATTGATTATCCAAGATATGAATGGTTATTAGTTTTAGGTTTGATTTTAGGAGCTCAAATTTTGGGGCACACCATGTTTAATCAGGTGTTGCAAAGGGTTTCACCAACTGTCGTTTCATTAATTGTATTTTTTGAACTTCCCGTCGGTGCTTTATTAGCAGTTTGGTGGTTAGACCAAATTCCACCGGCTGGAGTAATTCCTGGCTTGATTTTATTGCTAATTGGATCAGGATTAGTGGCTACAAAATCCGCCTCTCTACAAGTTGATTCGGTGTCAAAAAAATGATTGATTTACATACACATACGACGGCAAGCGATGGCACTGATAAACCTTTTGAGATGCTTGAAAATGCTAAAAAAGCTGGATTAACTGTCGTTGCAATGACCGACCATGACTCAGTTGAAGGATGGCGTGAAGTTCGGTCGAAGAGAGATCAAATTCCGTCGGGCTTAACCATTGTTCCCGGTGCTGAAGTTTCTACCCGCACGCAATTAGGTATGAGCGTGCATATAGTTGGACTTTTATTTGATGCGAAAAATGCAAAACTTGCTAAGTTGTTATCAGATACTCGCGATGATCGAATTCCGCGCATGGAAAAAATGATCGAAAAATTAAAAGCTGCGGGTTATCAAGTAACAATGGAAGATGTTGAAGAAGTGAAACCCGTTGGGGCCACACTTGGTCGCCCTCACTTAGCTGATGCATTAATTAAAAATGGAATTGTGGCCTCGCGCGATGAAGCTTTTGCCGAGTTATTGCATAACAACTCCCAATTTTATGTTTCACATTGGGCACCATCACCTGTTGAAGCAATTAAGGCAATTGCAGCTGCTGGAGGAGTTTCGATTTTGGCACATCCTTTTGCGGAAAAAAGAGGAGCAGTTTTAACTTTT
>Ga0209297_1000693_pt1 | contig 20762 bp, 13 predicted proteins | sample S_130805_MF_Meta_FD_187322 | JGI IMG/M metagenome (GOLD analysis project Ga0209297, IMG submission 187322) | Freshwater microbial communities from Lake Simoncouche, Canada to study carbon cycling - S_130805_MF_MetaG (SPAdes) (version 2) | ecosystem: Environmental > Aquatic > Freshwater > Lake ...
GGACCGCTTGCAGGTGTTCCGCTTGCGCTCAAAGATGTTCTCGTACAAAAAGGAATTCCAACAACGTGTGGCTCTAAAATTCTTGAAGGTTGGCGACCACCCTACGACGCAACAGTAGTTTCTCGATTAAAGAATGCCGGCGTGGTTATTTTAGGAAAAACAAATATGGATGAATTTGCAATGGGTTCATCTACTGAAAATTCTGCATACGGCCCAACCCATAACCCTTGGGATCTATCTCGTATTCCTGGTGGTTCAGGTGGCGGATCCTCTGCCTCCCTTGCCGCGTTTCAAGCTCCTCTTGCAATTGGTACTGATACTGGTGGCTCTATTCGCCAACCTGCTGCAGTAACGGGAACTGTTGGAGTGAAACCAACATACGGTGGAGTTTCTCGCTATGGACTTGTTGCTTTTTCATCGAGTTTAGATCAAGCAGGGCCATGTGCTCGCACAGTTTTGGATGCAGCGCTACTCCATGAAGTTATTGCTGGGCATGACCCAAAGGATGCAACAAGTATTGATTCGCCAGTTCCGCAAGTAGTAGCTGCTGCTCGTAATGGTGATGTTAAAGGAATGAAAATTGGTGTTGTTAAGGAACTCAATGGTGACGGGTATCAAGCCGGAGTTCGTTCTCGCTTTGAAGAATCTCTTGAGCTACTCGCAAAGGCAGGGGCAGAAATTGTTGAAGTATCGTGCCCCAACTTTGAATACGCACTTGCTGCGTATTATCTGATTGCACCAAGTGAATGCTCATCTAACTTAGCGCGCTTTGATGCAATGCGATATGGCTTGCGCGTTGGAGATAGCGATGGAGCCTCTGCAGAATCAGTCATGAATTTAACTCGCGAAGTAGGTTTTGGTCGCGAAGTAAAGCGCCGCATTATTCTTGGCACATATGCGCTCTCTTCTGGTTATTTCGATGCCTATTACGGAAGCGCCCAAAAGGTCCGCACACTCATTATGCAAGATTTCACAAATGCATTTACAAAAGTAGATGTCTTGGTATCTCCAACATCGCCAACGACTGCATTCAAAATCGGCGAAAAAGCTAATGATCCACTTGCTATGTATCTCAATGACATCGCAACTATCCCCGTAAACATGGCCGGTATCGGCGGAATGAGCGTTCCTAATGGTTTAGCACCAGAGGATAATTTGCCTGTTGGTTTCCAAATCATGGCACCAGCTATGCAAGATCAAAGAATGTATTCAGTAGGTGCAAGCCTTGAAGCATCTTTGCTGTCGCAATGGGGTGCACCGCTACTTTCAAAGATTCCAGCGTTAGCAGGTTCCAAATGAGTCTGACTTACGATGACGTTATAGCAAAGTATGAACCAGTACTTGGTCTTGAAGTACACGTTGAACTCAATACCAATTCAAAAATGTTTTGCTCATGTGCCACAGTCTTTGGGGGAGAACCAAACACCCAAACTTGCCCTGTCTGTTTAGGTATGCCCGGTGCACTGCCTGTCGTGAATGAAAAAGCAATTGAGTCAACAATTCTAATCGGCCTAGCTCTTAACTGCTCTATTGCTCCCTTTAGTCGTTTCTCGCGTAAGAATTATTTCTACCCAGATATGCCAAAGAATTTCCAGATATCTCAGTATGACGAACCAATCTGCGTCAATGGTTATGTTGATGTTGAAATTGAAACAGATGAAGGACAGAAGACTTTCCGAGTTGAGATCGAGCGCGTACACATGGAAGAAGACACGGGTAAGTCATTACACGTCGGCGGCGCAACTGGCCGAATTCATGGAGCCGACTATTCACTCCTTGATTACAACCGCGCCGGTATCCCGCTCGTTGAAATTGTTACAAAAATTGTTCCAGGTACTGGTCGATATGCGCCAGAAGTTGCAAAGGCTTATGTTGCAGAACTTCGGGATATTTTGCGCTCTCTGGGTGTGAGCGATGTCCGTATGGAGCAAGGCTCCCTTCGTTGTGATGCCAACGTTTCCTTACGTTTGATTGGTGCAACAACACTTGGAACTCGTAGTGAAACAAAGAACGTTAACTCACTGCGCTCTGTTGAGCGCGCAGTACGTGGTGAAATGATTCGCCATGCAGAGCGCCTCAATAATGGAGATCGAGTAGTTCAAGAAACTCGTCACTTTCAAGAAGACACTGGTTTAACTCGTTCTGGTCGTTCCAAAGAACAAGCCGAGGACTACCGCTATTTCCCAGAACCGGATTTAGTTCCTGTTGCACCTGATTCAGCTTGGATTGAGAAGTTGCGCGCGACGCTGCCAGAACAACCAACTCTGCGTCGCAAGCGCTTGCAAATTGAGTGGGCTGTTCCTGACAAAGAGATGAACGCGATGATTAATGCTGACGCTCTGGACATTGTCGAGGCCACAGTAAAACTTGGTGCAGATCCCACTCGCGCACGAGGTTGGTGGCTTGGCGAGATCTCTCGTATTGCTAATGAAAAAGCAGTAGCAGTTACAGAGTTAACAATTACGCCCAAGGATGTTGCTCAGATTGTTACCCTTGTTGCACAAGGGGAGCTGACAGATAAGTTGGCCCGCCAAGTTGTTGAAGGTGTCATTGCCGGTGAAGGAAGCCCGCAACAAGTTATTGATGCTCGTGGTCTCAAAGTTGTCTCCGATGAGTCAGCGCTTATGGCAGCAATTGAGCGTGCTATTGCAGCACAGCCTGAAACAGCGGAGAAGATTCGAAACGGTCACATTCCTGCAGCCGGTGCGTTAATCGGTGCGGTCATGAAAGATACAAAAGGCCAAGCAGACGCAGCCCGCGTTCGTGAATTACTTCTTGCACATTTAGGGCAACCAACTACTTAAGAGGTAACCGTAAATCCTGAGAAATAGAAATCTCCACCATATGCATTCTCAACATAGATCGGTCCACTTGTAGCACCACCTTGAATTGTGGCAGAGATTGATGTCGGGCTAAGCCCTGTGAATGAAGCCATATCTTCCCTATTGATTTGGACAACGTTTACTCCATTAAAACCAGTTCCTGAAATTGTGATCACCGTTCCCACTGGTCCTGATGCAAGTGAAATTCCACTGATGCTCGGGGCTGACCCTGCAACAACACTCCAAGGTGTGCCACCGCCGGTAAGGACAATGGTGTGTGAGCCAGCATCACCGTAAGACTGGGTTGTGTAAGTTTGGTAGGCGTAGAAAGTTATAGTGCCACTTGCTGTCGCAACAAGATAGTTCGTTGTTGCAGCTTTCGTTGCAGTGACTAGACATGTTCCGGCAGATGCCACAGAGAGAGTTGTGTTATCTGCTCCAGAAAGTGTGCAACTCGTTGCAGTTCCACCGCTATCAAGTGCAAATGACACTGTGCCAGTATCGGAACCCCCTGTTGTGTAGAGAGTAATTGTTGTGGGGTTTGCGCTAAAGACTGCCTGAAGTGAGGCAACACTGAGCGCGCCCTGTGATGCTTTATTAATTGTTAACGAACCTGCAACATATACAACGGCTTGGTAATTTGATGTTGAACCTGACCCTGTAAATGTAACTGCAGATGGAGTGATGGAATAGGTGCCTGCATTTGTTGGTTTGGTGGCAGATGGACCATAACCTGGTAAAGAAGAAACAGTCACGCTAAATGCTCGTATGGGCCAATAGGGAGTTGCCTGCCCCTTGTTTTGTCCACCGATGCCAGCCCATGGCACCAATGACGCACCAATCCAATTACTAAATTCTGTAGAGCCTGCGTAAAGATAGGTAGCTTCACTCCCAGTTAAGCCAATGGTCGCCATGTTGTAATACATATACATTTGTTCTCCGGAGGATGGTAAGAACCAATCGGAGTAACCGCCCAAAGTTAAGTGACTTGCTTCATATCCAGCACCACCAGTGCAATTGTTGGCAATAATTAAAGTATTTGATGCCCCAGTACCTACTGAGGTTGCACTGGCAAAAATCTCTGTCGTGTAAGGAGCGCTGCCACCTTCGCACCAGTTATATGCAGTCTTATCAACGGGTGCAGGTGCAGCCTCTAAGTAAGTTCCTCCGGTACTAATGCCAGAGGCAACATCAATAACGGTATCGGAAACATAGAAAACTTTTCCACCCGCCGGTCCTGTATCTCCAACGGTACATGGGCCACCTTGGGCACAAGTTGCAACAGTGGGTGCACTGTATGTGTATGTAACACCACTAATCGTATTAACAATCGAGAGTCCAGTAGTTGTATATGTTGGAGTAAAAATTGCAGCGCTTCCGGTGTAGGTGAGAGTTGAAGGATTTCCCGCAGTGATTGTTAAAGTATCTGCTTTACCAACAGTGACAGTAATGGCATAGGTGGCATTGGCACCTATGGTGTCTGTAGCAGTAATTGTTTCGTAGTAGGTGGATGCAGCAACCGTATTTGCAACATTGAGAACTGCTTGATTTGCTGTCGTTGTGTCGATCGTAATTCCCGCGTTGCTCGTTCCAGTCAGAACAAATGTTTTAGTACCCGTTCCCAGGGTCGCCGTGACAGTATCGGAGGCAGCTTGACCATAGGTGGCAGAAAGTGTTTGAGTAGTTCCTGCTAAAGAGATAGCGCTAGCAACAGTGACGGTAATGGCATAGGTGGCCGTTGCTCCCAACGTGTCTGTTGCAGTCATTGTTTCGTAATAAGTACCAGCAACTACGCTGCTCGATATATTGAGAACTGCACGGTTTGCAGTCGTTGTGTCGATCGTAATTCCCGCGTTGCTCGTTCCAGTCAGAACAAATGTTTTAGTACCCGTTCCCAGGGTCGCCGTGACAGTATCGGAGGCAGCTCGGCCGTAGGTAGCAGAAAGAGTCTGGGTAGTTCCTGCTAAAGAGATCGCATCATTTTTAACAATTGAGTCGTCGGCACTACTTGGCGCACTTTCTACATTTGATGCAGAATCTGTGGCTCGGGTATATATGTAATATGTTGTATTCGTAGCAGGAATTGTGCATGTAATCGTTCCAGAAGTTGCAGCTGAGGTGACACTTCCACATAACGATGGGCTAGTAAGTGCGGCGCTGGTGCTGTAATACCCAGCAACTGAGGTTATTGTTCCCGAATCTGAAGCAACATATCCCACCGATACAGATGTCGTGTTGGTGTACAAGGCAGTTATCGTGCCAACAGATGTTGGGGCCACGGTATCTGTCGCAGTTTCAGTAAAAGTTGTATTTGATACATACGTTGTTGACGCCGTTAACGTATTACTTCCAGGACTTGGTCCCAAAGTCCAAGCAGGAGAGGTGGCAATTCCGCTGGTATTTGTGTAAACAATTCCAGAGCTGGCCAAACTTCCGCCGCCACTTGCAATTGCAAATGTAACAGTGGCAGATTCGACTGCAACCCCACGATTATCCACAACTAAAACGGCAGGGGCTGTCGCAACTTGCGATGCTGGTGCTGCAGACTGATTATTTCCAGCGCTTACCGTTATGACAGAAGGAACATTTGCTCTTATTCCGTAGAGATCAGATAAATAAGCTTCCATTACTTTGACTTCTGGTGCTGTCAAGACGCGGTTATAGCTAATAACTGCTGCCACTTGAAATCGGGAGGTTTCTGTAGGTAAAGCTCCGCCATTGATAATCAGACCATGTGCGACGCTATCGGAAACTCGAGTATTTGATGTAACAGTTACGGAATCACTGTATGACCTGTAATTTGCAGCACGATATGTTGACGCGGAAACATCTGAGCTGAGTACCCATTGATTATGGTGACTGTCAGAAGCACCAGCTGTGGTCCATCCTTCGTGGTAAGAAACTCCTGATAAGCCAGCCCAAAAACCAGACAGCCAGTTACCTACTATTGAAGTAAAAATTCGATTTCGTCCCTCTGCGTTGGTGCAGCACTCATAACGAGATGTAGAAGAATCTACTGGGTTGTACCGTGCCACTGAAAAAAAGGTATACGTTGCGGGAAGGGCGTTCATCCCAAAAGTAATTGAGTCCGTCTGGACTCCCTGCACCGCTTGAAAGGATTGAGTATTCCCAAGGTATGTATTTGGTGAAATAGAAACTAGGGTTGGCGAACCCGACGCTGTTGCATTACCAGAGCCGCCGGATGCGGAGTTTGTCCAGACTTTTGTTGATGCGTTGTAATTGTCGGCGGTGAAATTCGCGAGCAGGCCACTTGTTACGGGCAAGTTGGCAGCAACGGAATTTGATACCGAGATAGTTAGCATCGAAACTAAGAGCACTGCGACGAGGGAAAATCGCTGGATCACTCTTTTCATCCTGTTACCGCACTTTCTAGAGTTACACCAGTTACATCAGACATCAGGGCAAGCGGGTAAGTAAATGCCAACGTGTAAACAGCTGTTGAAGACTTATATGAAACATATTCATAAGCGTTGAAGTAGCCAATGTTTGCACCGTAACCATTTATAATTGTTAATGCGTTCGCTGGCGTAATCGACTTATTGCTGTTCACACTCACGAGGGCTCGGTCAACTGAGAGCGATCCAGAGTCAGTAAAAAGGGGCAGAGGGTTTGCGCTAGATGTGGAACGGAGCTGAATCTTGAGATTTTTACCTGCGCATTGTTTGGTATCCAAGCCATAAAATTGGATGTTTTTAACTCGTGATTGATTGACATAGGGAGTGCCACCAATGCTTGTGCCCGAGTACGTGGCAGCCGTTGGCGTGAGCTGGATTCCTATGAAAGTGTCGCAGGCAGTTATTTGAAAGATTCCTTGACCGAATTCAGTTGTGTTGTTTCCATTAAGCGAAATAGTTTGAGCCAAAACTGTGGAAAGTGCGACGTAAGCAAGAAGTGCTAGGCCCAGATACATCTTTACCGTAGGACGAAAAGGCCTCTTGTCTGAGGCATCCTCATCATCTACCGGGTGCTTACGCAGGGTCTACTCCTTGGTTGGCTGAAGAGGCAAGTCTACCTGAACGTTAAAAAGCACATGGAGCGCTTAAATAGCGCCCCATGTGCTTCAAGGAATCTACTTAGTGAATTGCAACCGCATCATCAGTTTCTACAACTGATTCTTTGCCGATGTTAATGAACAATGCAAGTACAACCGCGCCGATTGCAAGAAGGGCTGCGCTCACTGTGAAGGCGATAGTGAATCCGTGCGTTGCACTATAAAGATTCACTTTCTCACCAAGATCTGTGTGTGCAGTGGCATAACTTGCAGAAGCAGTCGCTGCAACGGTGTTAAGAAGCGCCGTACCAAGAGAGCCACCTATTTGTTGGCTGGTATTAATTAATGCACTGGCAACTCCTGCATCACGATTTCCCACACCATGTAGTGATGTCGTTGAAATTGGAATAAAGACCAAAGCCATTCCGCTACTCATAATCAAAAGGGCAGGAAGCACGTGAGCGACGTAAGAGGTGTCAGGTGTGATGCGAGTGAGTAACAAGAGCCCAATTGATCCCATAAGAAGTCCTGGAATCATGAGCGGCTTTGGTCCAATTTTAGGAAGCAGGTTGGATGCAATGCCGGCGAAAATAATGATGCCTGCCGTAAATGGTAAGAAGGCAAATCCTGATTTTAGAGGCGAATATCCAAGAACTGTCTGTAAGTAGAGTCCTAGGAATAAGAACATTGAGAACAAACCAGCACCAACGATGAGAGAGCCCAAGTACGAACCGCCACGATTTCGCTCTAGAAGTACTCGCATTGGCAAGAGGGGGTTAGCAACTTTAAGTTCGATTCTTACAAATGCAAGAAGTAAGAAAAGAGCGACAACAAAAAATGCGAGGGTGGATGTATTTCCCCAACCATTAGTCGCTGCACGATTGAAACCATAGACAAGTGAGAAGAGACCGGCTGTTGCAGTTAAGACACCTGGAATGTCATAGCTGTGATCTCCACCAGATTTCGATTCTTTAACAACAAAGATGGCAAGGATGGCTGCGATGATTGCAATGGGAACGTTGACGCCAAGACACCAACGCCATGAGAAGTATTGAGTTAAGAAGCCACCCAGGATCAAACCAATTGCTGCGCCTCCACCTGAAATTGCGCCATAAACTCCAAATGCTTTTGCGCGCTCTTTTGGCTCAGTAAATGTCACGCTCACAATAGATAAGGCAGCGGGTGCAAGGAGTGCACCGAACACGCCTTGAAGTGCGCGAGCTGCAAAGAGTAAGTGTTGAGTTGAGGCAATTCCACCGAGAGCTGATGCTGCAGCAAAACCAAGGAGTCCAATGATGAAAATCTTTTTACGACCAACAAAGTCACCGATACGACCACCTAATAGTAGGAGTGAACCAAATGCCAATGTGTAGGCGGTAATTATCCATTGACGATTAGCAATGCTGATGCCCAAATCTTTAGTGGCGCTCGGGATTGCAATGTTGACGATGGATGAATCCAGAACGACCATCAACTGAGCAATGGCAATTACCCCAAGTGTGCGCCAACGATTGGGGTCTAATCCTGGAGTAGGTACTGATTTTGGCACGCGTTTATCCTCTTTCGTTTCGATTGGGCTGGGATTTATCTCGAGAATCTCGAATAGTGGGAGTTTACCCAGGCATCGAGACAAGCGCCTGTTGAACGCCTTACGATTACCCCATGAGCACAATGAAGCCACGATCTGGACTTGTTACCGATGGAATGGAACGTGCACCAGCGCGCGGAATGTTGCGTGCGGTCGGAATGGGCGATGACGATTGGGTCAAGCCACAAATTGGCATTGCCTCTTCGTGGAATGAAATTACTCCTTGCAATTTATCTTTAGCCCGCTTAGCAACAGCCTCGAAGCAAGGCGTTATTGATGCAGGCGGATTTCCCATGCAATTCGGAACTATCTCAGTATCTGATGGAATTTCTATGGGCCATGAAGGAATGCACTTTTCATTAGTCTCCCGTGAAGTTATTGCAGACTCAGTCGAAACTGTTATGCAAGCAGAACGCTTTGACGGCATGGTCACATTTGCAGGATGCGATAAATCACTTCCTGGCATGATGATGGCTTCGGCGCGTATTGACGTTGCAAGTGTTTTTGTTTACGCAGGTTCGATTATGCCGGGCAATGTCGACGGTAAAGATGTAACAATCATTGATGCCTTTGAGGCTGTTGGCGCATGTGCCCGCGGATTAATTTCACAAGAACAAGTAGATAAAATTGAGCGCGCGATTTGCCCCGGCGAAGGTGCATGTGGCGGAATGTATACAGCCAACACGATGGCAACCGTGGGAGAAGCAATTGGGTTATCACTTCCTGGCTCTGCCGCACCTCCAGCAATTGATCGTCGCCGCGATGCATATGCTGTTAAAGCAGGAGCCGCAGTTGTAGAACTTATTCGCCAAGGAATTACTACTCGAGATATTTTGACCAAGCGTGCATTTGAAAATGCAATTACTGCAGTAATGGCGCTCGGTGGTTCAACAAATGCTGTTCTGCACTTGTTGGCAATTGCTCACGAAGCGCAGGTAGATTTATCGCTTGATGATTTTCACCGTATCGGTTCCAAGGTGCCATTGCTTGGCGATCTCAAACCATTTGGTCGCTATGTCATGAGCGATATGGATAAAGTTGGTGGTATTCCAGTGGTTCTTAAATCGCTGCTTGATGCAGGTCTATTGCACGGTGATTGCCTCACAGTTACCGGAAAGACAATGGCAGAGAACTTGGCAGATATTGCTCCACCTGATGCAGATGGTGAAATTTTGCGCGCAATCTCAAAACCACTTTCTCTCGGTGGGGGAATAACAATTTTGAATGGCTCACTTGCACCAGATGGCGCAGTAACAAAGACTGCCGGAATTGGTGTTGATGTATTTGAAGGGCCTGCACGAGTTTTCGAACGCGAACAACAAGCTATGGATGCGCTGACTGATGGAAGAATCCAAGCCGGCGATGTTGTAGTAATTCGCTATGAAGGACCAAAGGGTGGTCCAGGAATGCGCGAGATGCTTATGATCACTGGCGCAATAAAAGGCGCAGGACTTGGAAAATCAGTATTGCTTCTGACCGATGGACGTTTTTCTGGTGGAACAACTGGTTTATGTGTGGGACATATTGCACCTGAAGCAAGTGAAGGCGGACCTATTGCATTCGTGCGCGAAGGTGATCGGATTCGAATCAATACTGTCGAACGCACATTAGATTTACTTGTTGATGAGTCGGAATTAGCAAAGCGTCGCGTCGGGTTCACCCCTTTGCCACATAAATACACACGGGGCGTCCTAGCTAAATATGCCAAGTTAGTCGGGTCAGCCTCTAAAGGCGCCGTCTGCGATTAAGAGGTAAGGGTCAGTACCTGCCCAAATTGTGAGATTGGAATCTCAGGGGTTGACGGTTTTACGCTTACATTGGACAATAGTGGCATGAAGTCATCAGTAGTGATTCACGAGCGCGCGATCTAGCACAATCAGATCACGCGCCGCCCTCAGTTTCCACTGAGGGTTTTTGCATTAGATGGCCCAGAAAAATAATTGATACGAGTAAGGAAGGAGCAAGAGATGAGCGCAGAGATCACGGGTGCAAGCAGCCTAGTTAAATCCCTAGAAGCTGCCGGCGTTGATGTCATGTTCGGAATTCCTGGTGGCGCAATTTTGCCTGCATACGATCCAATTTATGATTCAAAGATTCGCCATATCTTGGTCCGTCACGAACAAGGCGCTGGCCATGCTGCAACAGGGTACGCCCAGGCAACAGGGCGCACCGGAGTATGTATCGCAACATCAGGCCCAGGTGCTACCAACTTGGTCACACCCCTTGCCGATGCACAAATGGATTCTGTCCCTATCGTTGCAATCACCGGACAAGTTCCATCTAACGCAATTGGCACGGACGCATTCCAAGAGGCTGATATTCGTGGCGTGACCATGCCGATCACAAAACATAATTTTCTTATTACTGACCCCAAAGACATTCCTCGCGCAATCGCAGAGGCGTTCCATATTGCAAGCACGGGTCGCCCAGGTCCTGTTCTAGTTGACATTGCAAAAGATGCCTTGCAGAAAATGACCACTTTTGATTATCCAAAGAATATTCAGCTAGCAGGCTATAAGCCACAGATAGATCCAGATGCACAAAATATTCGAGATGCTGCGGCATTGATAGCTCAGTCCTCCAAACCGGTTCTTTACGTTGGTGGCGGAGTTATCAAATCAAACGCATCAAAAGAACTTATGCAACTTGCAGAACTTCTCGGTGCACCAGTTGTAACAACACTTATGGCTCTAGGTTCTTTCCCTGACAGCCATCCTCAGCACCTCGGAATGCCAGGAATGCATGGCAGCGTTGCTGCAGTTACTGCACTTCAAAAAGCTGATTTGCTCATCACTCTTGGCGCTCGCTTTGATGATCGTGTTACGGGAAAACTTTCTACCTTTGCAGTGAACGCCAAAATAATTCATGCCGATATCGATCCTGCCGAAATTGGCAAGAATCGCTTTGCCGATGTTGCAATTGTCGGCGATGTCGGACGCACAATGAAAGCGCTAGTCCCTGCTCTTCAAGCTGAATTCAAGAAGAATAAGGCTGATTTGGCACCGTGGTGGAAGCAAATGAATTCTCTGCGTTCCACGTATCCAGTGGGATACAACCACCCAGAAGATGGCACAGTTTCTCCGCAATACGTCATTGAAAGAATTAGTGCAATTTCTGGACCCGATTCAATTTACGTTGCAGGAGTTGGCCAACATCAAATGTGGGCAGCTCAATTTGTTAAATATGAAAAACCACGCACATGGTTAAACTCTGGCGGATTAGGAACAATGGGTTACGCAGTTCCTGCAGCAATGGGCGCCAAAGTTGGGATGCCAGGCACAACTGTGTGGGCTATTGATGGCGACGGATGTTTCCAAATGACCAACCAAGAATTGGTTACTTGCGCTCTTAACAATATTCCAATCAAAGTTGCAATCATTAATAACGAAAGTCTTGGCATGGTTCGCCAGTGGCAGACAATGTTCTATGACTCTCGCTATTCAAATACTTCACTTGATTCAAAGCGCATTCCAGATTTTGTAAAGCTTGCTGATGCCATGGGATGTGCCGGTCTTCGATGCGATAAACGCGAAGATGTTGATGCGGTTATTAAAGAAGCAATGTCAATTAATGACCAACCCGTTGTTGTTGATTTCAGTGTTTTCCGTGATGCGATGGTGTGGCCAATGGTTGCTGCCGGAACATCAAATGATGAAATCATGATCGCGCGCGGACTAGCGCCCGATTGGGATTCGCAGGAGTTGTGATGAGCAAACATACCCTCGCAGTTCTCGTTGAAAACTCTCCCGGTGTGTTGGCACGTGTTGCTTCACTATTTGCCCGTCGTGGGTACAACATTGATTCACTTGCCGTAGGACCAACTGAGAATTCTGAAATTTCACGTATGACGATTGTGCTCAATCTTCAAGGGCATGCACTTGATCAAGTGATGGCGCAGCTTTACAAGCTAGTAAATGTCATTGCAATTTCTGAAATGCCTTCTGCCTCTACAGTCCATCGCGAACTTTTGCTGCTAAAAATTGCACCCGGTGCAAAAAGCGCAGAAGTTTTGGATATCGCCAAGAAATTTGGAGCCACGATTGTGGATGAAGCTGATGGCGTTATGACCATGGAGGCCACCGGCGAAACCACACATATTGAGGCCTTGCTCTTGGCTTTAACACCTTTTGGCATCAAGGAGCTCGTGCAATCGGGCTTGGTGGCGCTCGAGCGTGGCACGGCTGCTCTTTCAGACCGTACCCTTAGCGCTCAGGGAATTTCAACAACTCATGTAATAGATGTACAAGGCGATTACCAAAACTAAGCAAGAAACTACTCAAAGGAGAAGAACGTGGCAACGATGTATCACGAAGAGGATGCTGACCTATCTATTATTCAAGCTCGAAAGGTTGCTGTCATTGGATACGGCTCGCAGGGTCACGCACATGCGTTGAGTCTTCGTGATAGCGGTGTTGATGTCCGCGTTGGTTTAGCCGAAGGTTCTAAATCTCGTGCTAAAGCAGAGGCCGAAGGCTTACGCGTTGTCTCAGTTGCAGAAGCTGTTAAAGAAGCAACTGTCATCATGATTTTAGCGCCAGACCCAGTTCAGCGTCACATCTACAAAGAATCAATTTTGCCAAACCTTAAAGATGGTGACGCAATTTTCTTTGGTCACGGATTTAATATCCGCTTTGGATATATCAAGCCAGGTGCAAATGTAGATGTGTGCATGGTTGCTCCAAAGGGCCCAGGACACTTGGTTCGTCGCGAATTTTCTGCAGGTCGCGGCGTTCCTGTCATTGTTGCTGTTGAGCAAGATGCAACAGGAAAAGCTTGGCCACTCACACTTTCTTATGCAAAAGCAATTGGTGGATTACGCGCTGGTGGAATTTTGACAACTTTCACAGAAGAAACTGAAACCGATCTATTTGGTGAGCAATCAGTTCTTTGCGGTGGAGCAGCTCAATTGGTTATGTACGGCTTCGAAGTTCTTACAGAAGCGGGCTACCAGCCAGAGGTTGCTTATTTTGAATGCTTACACGAACTCAAGCTCATTGTTGATTTGATGTACGAAGGTGGAATCGCAAAGCAACGTTGGTCAGTCTCTGACACAGCCGAGTACGGTGATTATGTTTCTGGTCCACGCGTTATTGATGCCCGCGTTAAAGAGAACATGAAAGCAGTTCTTGCCGATGTTGTAAGTGGAGCATTCGCAAAGCGCTTCATTGATGACCAAGATGCTGGAGCACCTGAATTTAAGGCATTCCGTGCAAAGGGCGAGACACATCCAATTGAGGCTGTTGGTCGCAACCTTCGCAAGATGATGTCCTGGGTTAAAGATTCAAAGGATGATTACAAGGAAGGTACAGCTGCGCGTGGCTAAACCTGTCGTACTCATTGCTGAAGAACTCAGTCCGGCAACACTTGAAGCGCTCGGTCCTGATTTTGAAGTCCGTCATTGCGACGGAGCAAATCGTGCTGAACTCTTACAAGCACTTGCCCTCGGTGTAGATGCTGTCTTGATTCGCTCTGCGACAAAGATGGACGCCGAAGCAATAGGTGCGGCAAAAGGCTTGAAAGTTATTGCACGTGCTGGTGTGGGCTTAGACAATGTCGAAATCCCTGCAGCAACAGCTGCAGGAGTTATGGTTGTTAATGCGCCAACATCAAACATTGTTAGCGCTGCTGAACTTGCAATTTCTCTCTTGCTCGCATCGGCTCGCTTTATTTCCCCAGCGCATGCAGCACTTCGTAATGGCAAATGGGCACGCTCCAAATACACAGGTGCTGAGCTATTTGAAAAGACACTTGGCATCGTCGGTTTTGGTCGCATTGGCCAACTTGTTGCGCATCGCATGCAGGCATTCGGTATGGATGTCATTGCTTACGATCCATATTTACAACCAGCACGCGCAGCGCAACTAGGTGTTCGCTTAGTTGAATTAGATGAATTGCTCAAGGTCAGTGATTTCATCACAATCCATTTGCCAAAAACTAAAGAAACTGCAAATCTCATTGGCGTAGAAGCACTGAAGAAAGTAAAACCTGCAGTCCGCATCATCAACGCCGCCCGTGGTGGCGTGCTCGACGAGAGCGCACTTTACGATGCAATCAAAGAAGGTCGCGTTGCAGGAGCTGGACTAGATGTTTTTGCGACAGAGCCATGCACCGACTCACCACTCTTCACTTTGGATCAAGTGGTAGCAACACCGCATTTGGGTGCATCCACTGATGAAGCACAAGAGCGTGCAGGAATCGCCGTTGCGGTCTCTGTTCGCAAGGCACTTGCTGGTGAATTAGTACCAGATGCGGTCAACGTTAAAGGTGGACTTATCCACGAAGATGTACGCCCAGCGCTGGCTCTTGTTGAAAAACTTGCAGGAGTTCTGGCTGGCTTAGCAGGAGAATTACCGGTCAGCATTGAAGTAGAAGTACATGGTGAAATTGCTGAACATGATTGCTCAGTCCTTGCAACCAGTGCACTCCGTGGAGCACTCGCAATTTCTGGGGCCGAAGATGTCACTTACGTTAATGCACCAAACCTTGCACATGAGCGAGGTTTGAGTTCAACGGTAACAACTGATCCAATTTCTCCAGATCATCGAAACGTTCTCACTCTTAATGCTGCGCTCTCAACGGGTATAAAGATTTCTATTAGCGGAACTCTGATGGGCATCCGACAAGTACAGAAGATTGTTGCTATTGATGATTACGATCTTGATTTAGTTCCAACAGATAATCTTCTCTTCTTGCGTTATGCCGATCGTCCAGGAGTAGTTGGAACAGTTGGCAACGCACTAGGAAAAGCACAGATCAATATTGCCGGTATGCAGGTTGCGCGCGACCATGCAGGGGGAGCCGCGTTGATGGTTATTACCGTTGACTCGCCCGTACCAGCAGAAGTACTTAGCTCACTCGCACAACAGACAGGTGCCGATTTGGCACGTTCGGTTAACTTAGGCGGATAGGGATCTACATGTCAGAGAAAACAATCAAACTCGGAGTTATTGCTGGCGACGGAATTGGACCAGAAGTTGTTGCTGAAGGTCTTAAAGTTCTCGATATTGTTGCCAAAAAATACGGAGCTAACTTTGTTAAAACTCCCTTTGATCTAGGAGCTAAGCAATGGCATCGCACAGGAGAAGTTTTACCTGAGGCAGTTAAGGTTGAATTAGCAAAGAGCGATGTACTTCTACTTGGCGCAGTTGGAGATCCAAGTGTTCCTAGCGGAATCCTTGAGCGCGGATTGCTTTTGAAGTTGCGATTTATTTTTGATCAGTATGTGAACTTGCGTCCAGGTCGTCTCTATCCAGGTGTTAAGTCACCGCTTGCCGATATTGATTCACTTGATTTTCTTGTTATTCGCGAAGGAACTGAAGGTCCATATGCAGGCGCTGGCGGAATCTTGGCAGAGGGCACAGATGCTGAAATTGCAACGGATGTAAGTATTAATACTCGGCGTGGGGCAGAGCGCACGATTCGTGATGCATTCGATCGCGCAATGTTGCGTCCACGTAAGAAAGTCACACTCGTTCACAAAAACAACGTACTGACATTTTCCGGCTCATTGTGGACTCGCACATTTGAAAAGGTTGCAAAGGATTATCCAACTATCGAAACTGACTATCTCCATGTTGACGCCGCAGCAATGTTTTTCGTTAACAACCCAGGTCGCTTCGATGTAGTCGTAACAGATAACCTTTTCGGAGACATCATTACTGACATTTCTGCCGCAATCTGCGGTGGAATTGGCCTTGCAGCATCAGGAAACATTAACCCCACTCGTAAATTCCCATCGATGTTTGAGCCAGTACATGGTTCTGCTCCAGATATTGCTGGTAAAGGAATTGCAGATCCAACGGCAACAATTCTTTCGATTGGCATGATGTTTGATCATTTGGGTTATCCAGAAGCTGCGAAAGAAATTGAGAGTGCAGTTGCTAAGGATCTACTTAATCGTGGAAGCGCTAAACGCTCAACGGTTGAAATTGGTGACGCAATCGCTGGAACTTTGAAAGGTTAAATATGTCCGTCAAACTCACTCCTTCATCGCACGCAGTTGCGGAAAAGGAGCGCGCCGAAAAAGTAGCAAACCCTGGATTTGGTAAGTACTACACAGATCACATGGTTGTTGCAGAGTGGACTGAGGCTGACGGGTGGGGCCAAGCAGAGTTAAAAGCTTATGCACCAATTTCTTTAGATCCAGCAGCAATGGTTTTCCATTACGGCCAAGAAATATTTGAAGGGCTTAAGGCATATCGCCAACCCGATGGTTCTATTGCACTTTTTAGACCAGAAGCCAATGCTGCGCGCTTTGCTCGTAGTGCCAATCGGTTAGCGTTGCCAGAAATGCCGGATCAATTATTCCTCGACACTGTTCATGCACTTGTAAAGCAAGATGGTGGCTGGGTTCCGGACAAGATTGGTGAATCTCTATACCTTCGTCCATTTATGTTTGCAACCGAAGTTGGTTTAGGTGTTCGACCTTCAAATCGCGCGCTCTATATGTTGATAGCTACGCCTGCTGCTCAATACTTCAACCCAGCCAATGCAGTCGCTGTATGGATTTCAACTGAATATGTTCGCGCAGCACAAGGTGGAACAGGTGAAGCAAAGTGTGGTGGAAACTACGCAGCATCTCTCATCGCACAAAAGGCTGCAGCAAAAGAGGGTTGCGATCAAGTTGTGTGGATTGATGCAAAAGAGCGTAAGTGGGTTGAAGAGATGGGCGGAATGAACCTGTACTTCGTTAAGGGTTCAGGAAACGACGTCACTGTTGTAACACCAAAACTCACCGGAACGCTATTGCCTGGTATAACACGAGATTCGATTCTTAGTGTTGCTAAAGATCTTGGTTACAAAGTTGAAGAATCAATGATTAGCGTTGACGACTGGAAGAACGGCGTTCAAAGTGGCGAGATCTCCGAAATTTTTGCCTGCGGTACCGCTGCTGTCGTTTCGCCTGTAGGTATGGCAAAGAGCTCCATGGGTACATGGGTAACTGGAGATGGGAAGCCAGGACCTATCACAATGAAGATTCGCGAAACACTTCTCGGAATCCAACACGGCACAATTGCCGATACACATAACTGGATGAAGAAAGTTCTGTAATGCCTGTCTCAGATGCTTTCCACATCTATGACACCACATTGCGTGACGGTGCGCAGCAAGAGGGTTTGAATCTTTCTGTCCATGACAAATTAGTTATTGCGCGCCATCTTGATGATTTAGGTGTTGGTTTTATTGAGGGTGGCTGGCCTGGAGCTAATCCCAAAGATACTGAGTTCTTTGCTCGAGCTCGTACTGAACTTAAATTAAAGAACGCCACATTTGTAGCTTTCGGTGCAACTCGCCGTCCTGGAGTTAAAGCTGCAGATGATGAACTCTTTGGTGCACTGCGCGATTCTGGTGCGCCAGCTGTAACGGTTGTTGCAAAAGCATATGACCGCCATGTTGATCTGGCGCTACGCACAACACTCGATGAGAATTTAGCGATGATTGCTGATTCGATTAAGCATTTGCGTGCAGAAGGCCAGAGAGTATTTCTTGACGCTGAGCATTTCTTTGATGGATACCGCTCAAATCGTGCTTATGCTCTTGAAGTTGTTCGAGTTGCAGCAGAGGCAGGAGCGGATGTAATCGCTCTTTGCGACACTAATGGTGGAATGTTGCCTGATGAACTCTCACAAGTAGTTCATGATGTTTTAGGTGCAAGTTCGGCAAGGCTTGGAATTCATTGCCACAATGACACCGGATGCGCTGTTGCAAACTCAATGGCCGCAATATCAGCGGGTGTCACTCATGTGCAGGGCACTCTCAATGGCTATGGTGAGCGCACAGGGAATGCTGACCTTGTAACTATTATTGCTAACTTGCAATTAAAGAAGCGCCAACAAGTTTTGCCAGATGGCCTGCTTCCTGAAGCATTTCGTATTGCACATGCAGTTGCAGAGGTAACAAACGTTGCACCTAGTGCGCGTCAGCCATATGTGGGTGTTTCGGCGTTTGCACACAAGGCGGGACTTCATGCCAGTGCAATTAAAGTTGACCCCTCCCTATACCAACATGAAGATCCTGAATCGGTCGGTAACGATATGCGCATGCTTGTTTCAGATATGGCAGGACGTGCATCCGTTGAATTGAAATCTGCCGAATTAGGTGTTGATTTAGGTGGAGATCGCGCACTCATTGGCCGTGTGGTAGATCGTGTGAAAGAGATGGAATCTCGAGGTTTCACCTTCGAAGCAGCGGATGCCACCTTTGAACTTTTACTTCGGGAAGAGATGACCGGCAAAAGGCCACGTTTTTTTACAATCGAACATTGGCTTACCACTGTTGAGAAATCAGCGGACCAAAGCATTACAACAAAAGCTGAAGTAACAATTACTGCACAAGGTAAAAAGATCTCTTGCAATGGTCAAGGAAACGGACCCGTTAACGCATTCGATAACGCTCTTCGCTCTGGGTTAAAACAGTTCTATCCAGAGTTAGAAATTCTTGAACTTACTGACTATAAAGTCCGCATTCTTGAAGGTCGCCTAGGTACTGGTGCAGTAACTCGCGTACTAGTAGAAACCAGTGACGGAAATGGCGAGTGGAGCACAATCGGAGTCCACGAGAATGTTATTGCCGCCTCCGCTATGGCACTTGAAGATGCGCTTACCTTCGGCCTCATCCGACAGGGCAGGACTTCCGAGTAACCTAGGTATATGTCTGACTCTGATTTCACAGAAGTTATTGACGCTTTTGAAAAACATTTACGAACTGAGCGAAACCTTTCTGATCACACTATCCGTGCGTACCTTGGAGATCTCGAAAGTTTCACTGCGCATTTAGCTGTTCTAGGGCTGACAAATATCTCCACGCTAGAGATCTCACACATTCGTTCTTGGCTTGCCAATATGCAAGTGAAGGGCGGTGCTCGCACTTCACTATCCCGGAGAGCAGTTTCAATACGATTATTTACAAAGTGGGCACAGAAAAAGGGTTTAACTCAAACTGATGCAGGTGTTGCCCTAATAACGCCAAAACCACATCGTACGTTGCCTGAAGTTTTAGATATTCCAAGTGCCGCACTTGCCATGGATGCATTGGCATTGCGTGTGGGTGAAGAAGAGGATTCACCAATGTCGCTTCGAGATTGCGCGATGGTTGAAGTTCTTTATGCAAGCGGAGCACGTGTCAGCGAACTCTGTGGTTTGGATTTTGATTCCATTGATTACGAACGTCAAACAATTCGCGTATTGGGCAAAGGAAATAAAGAGCGCACAATCCCGATTGGCAATCCAGCGATGAAAGCCCTGAAGGCATGGATTAAAGATGGTCGCCCACATGTTGCAACAAATATTTCCGCTAACGCAGTTTTTTTAGGAGCTCGAGGAAAGAGAATCGATCAGCGCACTGTTCGGACCGTTGTATATGAAGCGCTATCTGCTTTAGAAGGATTCGAACGCATGGGTCCACATGCACTTCGACATTCCGCCGCAACACATTTGTTAGAGGGCGGTGCGGATTTGCGAACCGTTCAAGAAATTTTGGGACACGCATCTCTGGCCACCACCCAGATCTATACCCACGTCTCAACGCAACGATTACAACAAGCCTTCAAACAAGCGCATCCACGCGCATAGAACGGGCATATCTGGTGGATTTTGCACCACATTTCCTCAGGTAGTATTTGCCCTGCACCACAACCCATGTAAAAGTGAGATTGCGGTGACTTCACGCACTTAGCAAGAGCCATTTCGGTCCAGGCAACTGGTCGGCGTTTAAGTGCTAGAGGGCCAACAAAAGTTGGTCCATTAACCGAGAGCTAACTTCGCAAGAAGTTGGCAAGAAGGAGTGTGCCGCCATGGCGGTTGTAACGATGCGAGAACTTCTCGACAGCGGAGTCCATTTCGGACACCAGACTCGTCGATGGAATCCAAAAATGAAGCGCTTTATTTTTGCTGAGCGCAACGGTATTTACATTATCGATATCCAACAATCACTAGGGCTCATCGATAGCGCCTATGAATTTGTTAAAGACGTTGTTGCCAAAGGTGGCCACGTATTGTTCGTCGGAACAAAGAAGCAAGCACAAGAGCCAATTATTCAACAATCAGCACGCGTAGGTATGCCATATGTAACTGAGCGCTGGCTCGGTGGAATGCTCACAAACTTCCCAACTGTCTACAAGCGTATTCAACGCCTCAAGGAACTTGAAGCGCTAGAAAATGCCAATGATCAGTTGTTAACGAAGAAGGAACTTCTTGTGCTTCGTCGCGAACGCGAAAAACTCAACAAGAACCTCAACGGAATTCGTAACATGACCAAGTTGCCAAGTGCAATCTGGGTAGTGGATACAAAGAAAGAACACTTAGCAGTTGCTGAAGCCAAGAAGCTTGGTATTCCTGTCATT
>Ga0209297_1000696_pt1 | contig 20722 bp, 23 predicted proteins | sample S_130805_MF_Meta_FD_187322 | JGI IMG/M metagenome (GOLD analysis project Ga0209297, IMG submission 187322) | Freshwater microbial communities from Lake Simoncouche, Canada to study carbon cycling - S_130805_MF_MetaG (SPAdes) (version 2) | ecosystem: Environmental > Aquatic > Freshwater > Lake ...
CTGATAAAAATACTGACACCTATAAAAAGGAATTACAATTCCAAATAGTTAATAAAAAATAATGGCATATACTACAGCAATTACGTATAAGGGGTGTGAATCCGGGGCTCCTATAATATCGGGATACGCTATTGACCAATTTTCTGCAATAACTTCGGGAACTACATATACTAGTAGTGGTAAGTGTATTGAAATATTATCAGTAAATAGTTACGGTAATACTAATCCCGATACAATAACGTTTGATACAGGACCATTTACTGATTGTAGAGAATGTTATGGGTCAATATTTGATTATGTCGCGGCAATTGATTGCATTAATGGTGTAACATACTATTTTGAGTTTAGTGGGTTTACAGGTGGTACCCCATTAGTTGATGAGGTTTATTTTATTGAATTATTAGAAAAAGGTTCATCAGTATATAATTGTTATAGTATGGTTAGTTATGGAATTGTTGACCCACAAAGACCCGTAGACTATACAACTATTGTAGACACACCAACATTATCAACAGACTGTACGGAATGTTTAAATTCGTCATTTTTAACATATCAGGTAACTAACTGTTTGGGTCATTCAACCACATCTGTTGGGTTATCGAGTAGTTATTACGCAGGTCATTTAATATCATATGTAGACGCATTAGGTGATCAATATTGTGGTGTTGTTGGGGATACCCCCATTTTTAGCGCACCGGAAAGAACGTTTATTTCAGATTACGGATTTTTTTCTGATAACTGTGATGAATGTAATGCACAAGTTGCAGAACAAAGAATATTAACAAACTGCATAACAGGTGATGTGGATATCGTATGGAACTCATTATTTTTTAATGGAGGAGAATCGTCAAATTTATCAACAATAGATGGTTGTTTTAGTGTGGGTGATGTTGTGACAGGAGAAACGGTAACAATAAGTGAATTTTTAAATTTTGACCCCCAACCAAGTTGTGCCGAATGTATAGAATGTAATGGTATACAATATAATTATACGACTTGTAATGGTACGGGACCGATTTATACTATTAGTTATTCGTATACTGGAACATCTGTTTTAACTGATGGTGAATACTATAATTTAACAGGAGTAACAAACGGTATTGGTCAATATGCGAGATTTTATGTCAATGTCGTATCAAACACCATAAATAACGTATCGGTAGTTAATTCCGGAATTTCTTACTTAAGTGGAGACACGATAACAATTTTGGGTACAGAAATACCGGGAGGGTTATCTCCTGATGATGATATTATTATTACTCTTGAAAGTGTTACTAATTCAGGGTCAATTTTATCTTATCAATATTTAGAAAGTCCTATAGGTACTATCTTTTATTATCCACCATTTAATGAATGTTGTGAAATTACAGGTTTTGAACCACCAACTAACTATACGTGGGCAGTTTTAAGTTTAGAGACATTTGATACTTGTTCAGATTGCCTATCACCAACAGAACACTTTGTTTGGTACGGTACTGACTGTGATGGAATTTTGGGTGGTATTGCAGTAACAACAACGGTTGGGTTTGGTGTTGGTGATTTTGTTAAAATAAAAAACGGTAATTCAGATTTTCTCTGTGTTGAATTGGTTGATGTGTATGACTACGGCATTTACGGTCCTTTAAACTCATATAATAGTTTAACTACAGAATCTTATTCTACTTGTGATGATTGTAATGGTACAGTTAGAATAGGTGTTTCAGTTTTATCTTGTGAAACAAATGAAGTATCTTATGTTAATATACCATTAAATACTTGGTATGCGGTTGCTGCATACACAATACCTTTTGAGGGATTAATTATATCTGACTATCAAGGAAATTGTTATAGAGTAATTAATAGTTGCCCGATTAATGCAGGAGGGGGTAATCTTGACGTACAACACATTTTTACAAGTTGTTCTGTATGTTATGACTTTTATCACCCAATAATACATGTAAACCAATATTATGAGACAGTAGTTGTTGGTTACCTTCCTGGTTCAGGAGATACTGAGGGTGAAATTGTTACATATAACACCCCTCACCCAATATGGACGGATGGTGGTGACACAAGAAGAACCATAATTCAAGATAATGCCGTAGCTATGGGTGGTTTTAACGGTTTAAATAATTAATAGATATATTTATAAAGTATGGAAAATTTAAATAAAATTATTAGAAAAGTTTTAATGGAAGAAAATGAAGGTTCTTCTAGATATATGTTCTTTTCAAACTTAGAACAAATGAAAAGACAGTGTGAAATATTATTAGAAATGGATCAGGACGAAATAGAATCTATTTTAGAAAATGGACATGATTGGGCACAAGATCATATCTCAGAAGCAAAAAATAATATGGATCAAGTTTTTGATTTTTTAATGAATGAAACAAAAGGTGATAATGACTACGATGATGATATGATTGAAGAAGGTCGTAAAAAAAAGAAAAATGTTGCAACTAATAAAGATTTATGGCAACAATCGTTGTCTTGGGCTAGACAACGTTACGACGTATGTCCAAGTGCGTATTGTAATGGTGCTGCGGTAAAACGATACAACTCAAAAGGGGGTAAATGGAAAAAAGTTTAAATATTATCTAAAATTCGTTTAACTAATATATCTAAAGACTCATTTTGAGTCTTTTTCTTTTTTGGGTTGTAATGAGTCATTACAGGTTTTTGTCCTTTACCTGTTTGTGTATCTTTTTTCTCTGCAGTTCTTTTTTGTTGACATGCTGATTTTTTTGCTGAATCTGACATTTTTGATGCAACCCCTACTGCTCTACATTTAGGGTAACCTTTACTATCTGCGTCAGGTCTACCACAAGGGGGGTGTTTACCATCAACTTTTCTACATATATTAACCCACGGACCTTTTGGTTGTTTACTACCTTTTGGTTTCTTCTTGGTTCCAAACCAAACTGCCAAATCTTCATTTAATGATATTTTATCTAAATCAACCCATTCTTTAATTGGTACAAATTTTTTACCTTTACCTGGAGTTTGATTTATAACGTTACCATCCTCATCACTAAAAGTCGCATATGGATGGGTTTTAATATAATTAGTAACTTTTTCCGCCTTTTTTTCTATTTTTTTAATTTGTTTTTTTGGTGTTTCCATTGATCCGTCATAACTATCGTAATCTAAAAATGGGGAATCGTATTTAGAAACTTCAAGAGTAAAAGGTTGGTTGTCTACATCTTTAAATTTACGTAACCCATAAGTTAGTGGTGCAATATAAGAACCCCTACTACCTGTGGAGGTGCCTGTTGCTTCTCGTAATACTTTTTTTATAATATCGTCTAACATCTAATATAAATATCACCTAATAATTTTTCTCATAGTACCGTCTTCGTATACTTCAAAAATAAATCCTTTAGTATCTGAATTAACTTCTTGCCCTAAAAGGTTAATATAGTTAACAACCTTTTTATTTGTATGTGTGTTATTAATTGATATTGGTCCATACATTTTAAAATTACCGTCAAAATCAAATTGATTTAATTTGTAATAAACAAATCCATTAAATCTAAAATTATCAACATATAAGTAATCAACCACTTGAGTACTATTACCCATTGCTTTTGTAGTGCCTACGTAATCCCATTGATCACCATCCACACTTCTTTCAAGTAAAAAGTAATCTGAGTTATGTTCCGATGCGGTTGACCACTTTAAATTGTTGTAAGACGAGTAACCGTAACCCTCAAAATATAATAACTCTACAGGTAATCCGATAGGTGAATTTGCCAATATTCCAAATGTACCTGTCGTTCCTCCACCATATTCCCAAACTCTAATATAAATTGTTTGTCCAGCACCTAACCCTGTTAAATATAAGTAAGGCATCAATCCATTAACACTATTATCATCATCACAACCAATTTCGGTTAACGAACCAATAGTTCCCGTATAAACTGACATACCCCCATCAGTTATAACCCCCTGTATCAAATCTATCTCTACGATACCATTTGATGGTACTACAACACTAAACCAAACGTCTTCACCTGCATAACTAGCACAACTTGGTATCGCCTCTGATGTGGATGTTGCGTTTACATTTGTATAAGTTGAGTATGTTCCTGTGTTAAGAGTAATTGATATTGCACCTGACGGATTATCATTGATTGGTGGTGTTGGTGGTGCAACACATGTTCTTGTCATTGTAAACGTTCCTGTATTAGTTGACAAACCTGTGGTACTATAATAAGCCATATACACATAATACTGAGTACCGTTTACCGTTGTGAACGTATAAGTTTCAGTACCACCTGAAAAACCAACATCTTGATCGGTAACTAATGTATATGTTGCACCACATGTGGTTCCACTCATAATAACCATTTCGTGATCAAATCCTGTTCCTGCAACTGAAGTAATTGTTGTATTTTGACCATCACCAACAAAACTATACCATACACCGTAAGGTGATGAATACCCTAAAGGTGCGGTTTCTAAAACAGACCCAACAGTTGTTCCTGCAAGTCCTGATGTCCCACAAGGAAGAGATGTCGCATTTGAACAAGCATCATTTGATGGTGCAGGTATCGGTGATGTTGAACTCGCAGACGCATTCCAAGAACTATATACCCCCCCACAATTACTTCTAACATAAAGTGTGTATGTTGTGTTTTGAGTAAGAGATGATGTGGACGCCGATGTAACACCCGCACCAACACTACCACTAGCAACTAATCCCGTCGCACCACTTCCCCCTAAACCTGAAGTTCTAATTTCCCATTCATATCCATTTGTTGGTAATGATGGTGATGCCGACCAAGATAAATTAGCTGATGTTGGTGAGGTATACGTAACTAATAATGATGATGGGGCAGTACAAGATGGTGGAGTCCAAGTATAAATTAACCCTGAAGTTGGTTTAACTGTATTTGATAACGTAACTGTTGAACTATTTAATGTCCCTGCGGTAGTTGACGACCAATTTGTTGTGGTCGTTCTATTATTAAAATCTGTGTTTGTTGATCCTCTTAAACCAATTTGAAACGTTGTTGCAGTTGTACTTGTTGGTCCTTGTATGTTATAAACAATATTAATTGTGTTAGTAGTTTCATTTAATCTTATCTGAAAATTATATAATTCACCAAAACCACCCGAAAGCGTATATCTTTGCCAACCTGTCCATTGTACAACTAACGTCCTATTTGGTGCCGTTCCTATTGTTTGGAATCTAACTCCAAATGTTGACCTACTAAATCTAAAATGAAATCCGGTACCTCCACTTGAAGCATTTGCCGAAATGGTAACTGTAGTTGCGGTTTTAGACAGTACTGTTGCCCCCGCAGGAATACCCGCACCACTTACTTTATCACCAACTAATATTTGAGATATATCACCAGTAGTTATTGTTATTACCGCACTACCTAAAGTTCTATTTGCTAAGAATGAACCACGACCTATTAAATCTGCCCCCATTGCAGATATTACATTATTTGACGTACCTGTTGATAATGGGGTGTAACTATTAGTCGGTAATGCCCCTAATGTTATAAACCCATTAGTGTTAACCGCAAATTGTGTATACGTTGTTCCATTATAAACAAAGTTAAATCCGATTGATTCTAAAGCCGCAGAGTTATTATCATCTAAAAAGTTGGTATTTGTCCAACTTGTAAAGTTATCGTAGTTACTACCACCAACTATTGGTGTGTAGGTTCCAGTTGATGTTCCAAATGTATAAGAACTTACTTGTGATCTAACAAAAAAACTTGTTAGTATTACAAAAAAAATAAATAGTGAATTTTTCATAGGTGATCATTTTATTAATAAATACTTATGAAATTATTTATTATCAACCATTAATTAAAATGGTTGTGCATATAGGTATTATGAATTAGCATATAACAAAAAAGGAGACAATTTCTTGTCTCCTTTTCTCTTATTCAGTTTAATTGATTATCTCAATTCTCTTAAATCAAATGTACGAACACCATCTACAGTAATTCTACCATAGAACCTGTTATTCACCATTTTTTTCGCGTATCTCGTCATTATTCCTTTAATCGGAGTAAAGTTGAACGGATTGTACATTGTAGGTGTTAATTGTAGAGGTACGTACGGTGCGTAAACATAACCTGTGTCTAACAATGATGTTCCTTTGTGTCCAATCAAAACTGTGTTTGCTGGGAAGTAAGGGTCACGGTATACTTGGTAACGTCCTGCAAGAGTACCTACTCTTTCAATACCCATGTTGTATTGATCTTGATCAGGAGATGCGTTAGATACGTGGAAGTATTCTAAATCATCAAAGATTGCTGAAATTTCAGAAGATACAACGATCCAGTTAGCGCCACCTCTCAAAGTAGATTTGTGGATTTGAGCTGAGATTTGGTTAATCGCAGTAATCAAAGTTTGATTCCAATCTTTTTGAGTGTATTGTGTTAATGGATTTGCTGTAGTACCTCTTTTCCATCCGTTGTAATCCCAACGTAAGTTCCAAGCCGCTCCTTTACGTAAGTCACGTAAAATTTCACGGTCAATCTCTGCTGCCACTTGTTCAGACAATAAAGCCGTTAATTCAGCTTCAGCGTCGATGTTATGGAATGCAGAAACGTCTTGTGCTAATTCAGGAGACCACTGTGCTCTTAGTTTTCTTTCAGTTACAGAAACAGTTACTGATTCTAAATCGAAAGAAACCTCACCAATTTGATCTTCAAATTCCATTTCTTTGTAAACTCTAAATTGAGTTGTGAATTGTGTACCTGCCGCTGCATCACCAGCAACTGTTAATGTTAAACCTGAGTAACCATCTAATGATGCTGCTCCGATAGAACAAGGTTGTTGTAAATCAACTTCTAAGTAGATTAAACCTGTAGCATCACAAAGATTGTCATATGCTCCACCATTTCCGTAAGGTGATGAACCGTAGAAATTAGTTGTTGTTTGTGAACCGTATTGTACGATACCTTTACCATATTTCTGAGTAACAACTCTAAATAACAAGTCACCTGAACCCATACCTGAGAATGCTCCTGTAGATACAGCATTAACTCTTAAATCAGAAAGGAACGCTTCGTTATCCATTTCTTGTCCATCAGGACCGATTAATTTACCTGCTCCTGCAGAAGAGAAACCTGACATAACGATTAATGCTTTTCTATAAACAGGACCTCCGTCAGCACCTGTAGCAACAACTGTACCACCTGATAAAGTGTAAGCCGTTGGAACCATAACTCCACTTGACCATGCAACTGTAGTTGCATTTTTAGTGATAGCGGAGAACGCACCTTTTGAATAATCAAAAAGTCCTGCTGGATCCAATCCTGGTTCAGTACCTTCGTAAAATCTATCATAAAGGTTTTTATCATTTGCTCCGTAACCTGCCTGAGCTTGTGCTTGAGTTGGTCCACCATCAGCACCAATAGGTCCGTAATGAATACCACCACCTGCAGCGTTTGTACCACCAACTTGGTAAGATTGAATTTTAGGTACAAAGTAGAACAATTTACCGATAGGTAAGTTCATTGCTTGTACAGAAACTAAATCGTTAGCCAATAATTTAGAGAATACACGTCTTACGATAGGAAATACTACAGTTTCGAAAGAACCTGAACTATCTGTTGACGATGCTTCGTTAATCAAATGTGACGCTTGGTTTTCATATAACTGCGCCATATTTTCTTTAATGTGACCTTTAAGTCCATCTAGGAATCCTAAACGATCCCATTTGTTAATTGTATCTTCTTTGATAACTTTAAGGTGCTTTAACCCAATGTTACCAACAAGACCTGATTCTAATAATGCTCCCATTTTTTTTGGTTTTTTATTTTTTTTAGTTTATTTAATTTTTGTCATCAAATCCTTCATTCTCATGAATTGAGGATTCTCATACGTTTTACTTTCTATTAAATTAGTAGACGACCCATTCTGTGGTGTTTTTGATACTTTTCTCTCTATAGATTCTGTAAACACACCTTTATCTGATGATGTACTGTCTATTTCTGTTTTAATAGTTTTATAAAGATTTTTAGATTCTTTTAATGATTCAACAGAATCAAATCTTCTTAAAATGTTTATTTTTTCTTGTTTTGTTGTTGTGTGTTCTGTGAACAATCTTGTAGAATATGCCAAGTTTGAATTAAATACCGCAACTTCATTTAATTTGTTTCTAAAGAAATCAAGAGCCTTTTTGTACTCTTCATTTTTTTCTCTTAATAAATTAAGTTCTTTAGTTACTCCTTCGTTAGTTGGTCTAACTCTCATTTTAGGTAAAGATTTTCTTTGAGGGTAATTTCTACTTCCGTTTCCTAAAGTTCTTGCCGATTCTTTAGTTTCGCCAGCTTCTTCATCATCATCTTCATCTACAAACGGATCGTAAACCATGTCATCCATTTCTTTCCATTCATTCTCTTCTTCAATATCATCTGTTTCAGTGACACCTTTTCTAAGTTTTGAAGGATACTTGAATTTCATTTTACCTACGTTACCTTTTGGTTTGAAAGATTCTTCCATTTCTAATTCATAAACGACTTCATCTCCATCTTCGTCGTCGTCCTCTTCGTCGTCCCACCCTTCAGCAGTAAACGATCCAGACTCACCACTCGTATCTGTTGGATCAGCCGATTCGTCATATTCACCATACTCTTCTCCATCATCAAAACTCAACTCATACAAAACGTTTTCATTTGTTTGTGATATCATTGGAATTTCAGTGTTATCCATGCCGTCCATTTGAATAAGGTATTCGGAGTTCGTGTTAGTGTCGTTTAGTTGGATATTACCAACATCATCTTTTTTAACAATGATTCCGTCATTATCACCCATAGCCTTAAATACTTTTAATATATCAGACATAGGTGCCTGTGTCATATCCAAAGGAGCCATAGCATCTTGATTATCATCCTCAACTCCTGTTACAGGTGGAAAACCAGCCATAACATCTGTGTCGAATTCTGTTTCATCAAAGTCTTCTGTATCGTCGCCGTCTTCTGTATAGTCGTCTGTTTCATCTGTAACATCGACATCGTCTTCTTCTTCTTGTTCGACTAATGACTTTTTTGATTTTTTTGAACCCCCTAAAGATTCCCTTACTAATTCACTGATTTCTTCCTTCATGGTTGAAGCAAGTATTCCTTTTGCGTTTTCATTGATAGCATCCTCTACCGCTCTCATTTGTAATAAAGCTTCCTCTACTATCGAATTATTTTTTTCCATACTCATAATAATAAGCAATGCATTTTGCGTTTATTTTTATTATAAATATATAGTAGTTTGAAAAAAGTCTTTAATATTGACTTATGTTGTGATATTTTTAGGCATAAAAAAAGGGTGAACCTAAATTCACCCCCTCCACTAATTAAAAAATTATTCAATTACCTCATCAATCTTACTTTCAACAATGGCGGTAATTCTCCAATCCATTGTATAAGTTTCGTAAGTTTTAGTCACCTTAGCTTCAACATCCGTTGGTGAAAAACCCTTAACTAATTTTTCCTCTTTAATTTTTTTTACTTTTCCTGTGTTTTCATCCACCATATCAGTGGTTACTCTTGCTACAAAATACTTTTCATCCATCTCTTAATAATTTTATTTACCTAAATAATCGGATAATCTATTCATTAAGTCAACAGATTTACTCATAGGATTAGATGTATTATCTATTTTTTCGTTCTCAGTTAATTTTTCTTCATACTTAGGTCTATCTTCTTTATTTAAATAAAGGTATGCTCCAGGTGTTGATGGAGAAGAAACCAAGTCAAAACAAATTAACTCAAAATCATCCTGTACTTCATTTTGTTCTCCCTTTTTAACCAATGAACCTACCCCACGAGAAGACACTCCCATAGTAACCCCTTGTCTCATCATATTAGCAGCAACATCCCCTTTTGAGGAAACAATTCCTCTTTCGTGAAAACCTGGTGTAGTTAATAATTTTATTTTACCCATTAACACATTATCTTCCCACCATACTTCTGTAATGATATGAGCAACCCTATCTAAATCAATAAGTGATGATTCTGGGTGATTAAGTTCAGATATGGACATTCCTTTATTAATCATGTCTTTATATCTTTCGGCTTCTCTTTTTAATATTTTCTCAGGATAAACTCTACCGTTTCTATTTGGTACTCCATATTTTTGAAGTGTTGCGTAAAATACAAATGGTTTTGAGTGATCTAACTGACCGTAAGATTCCTTTATAACTTGACTGTTTCTATATTCATTTGGGTTAATGGTTCCAGCATCCCATTCAACAAGAATCCCATTACCCGTATCATTTGGTCCTAATATCTTCATAATCTTTTTTATGATAAATATTATACAGTTATCGTTTCTTTCGTTTTTGTCTTACTTAATGTGAAATACTTTGAATTTTGTAAGTCGTCTTTATAGATTGATTGTAATATTTTTTTAATTTTACTTCTCAAAATAAGAGATTTAAAATCTGTTACTTGGTTATGGATAAATAAGGTGATTTCAAGATTTAAAAAACTTTTTTTATTCTTTTGTATTCCACTTGTTCTTAAATCTAAATCAACAATGTATTTTTTTTCAAAAGTGGTTGGTTCGGCAACCTCTAATAGTGTGTGTAATATTTGTCTTTTAAGTTCTCCTGTTATTTTATTCCAGTTATCTTGTTCTGTGATTGGCTCAACCCACGTTTGTAGGACAATATAAATTGATTTTAAATTTTTTGAGTCCACTGTTCCGTAGTGACATTTTGCTTCATCAAATATGTTTAATTTTGACGTTTTTCCTTTTTTCATTTTTCATGACTTACAAGTTTATTGTTTTAACAAGTATAATAAAACTTTTCCGCTTGTCAAAAAATGAAAATTTTACGTATATTTATATTCTAAGAAGAAAAAAAATATGATAGTAGTACCAGTTAAAAATGAAAAATCAATTGAGCAAGCGTTAAAGGCTTATAAGCTTAAGATATATAAAACAAAACAAATACAAAAATTACAAGAAAGAAAGGAATACAAAAAACCCTCCGTTAAACAGAGGGCTATAATACAAAAGGCTAAGTTTATTCAAAAGAATTATTCTGATGATTGATCCTCTTTTTTAGTTACTTCTTTTTTACCAAAAATCTTTTCAGTTGAGGTTAACCCTAAACAACCGAACGCTAACATCGCAACCGCATTAACTAACGTATCTGAAGGTTTAATATCTCCGTGAGAATAACTATTAACATATAGAGTAATACAAAGGGATACTCCACATAATATACCAATAAATCGTTTAGATGATGAATTACCGCTAGAGTCCTTGAATAATCCTCCAATACCCGACATTAATTTTTTCATAGTCCTAAATTTAATTTTCTTAGTTTATATAAATTATAATGATCATATTTTGTATCATTAACCTTATTTATCGTGTTTTGTATAGCACTAGACAAATCACTATCTTTTGATTCATTTAATGTTACTTTTAATTTTGAATTAACAGATTCTTTTAGACTATTAATTTCTTTTTTTAATTCATCTTTATTTAAAGATGTGATTGTTTTTAATTCTTCTTTATCCGATTCGGTTAAATTTGAAAGTTGTTTAGAAAGTGTCTTATTTGCAATACTTACCATTGATTTTATTGGTAAATGTATACTTTCTTTAACATTAATTTTTTCTTCACTTATTAATGTTTTTTTTATGTTATTTTTAGATTCTAAAACGGATTCTAAATTTCTTATACTATTATTGTAAATCGCGTTATCAATATCAGAATATTCGTTTTGATTTGATTTAGTCCAAGAAGATATCCATGTATTTAAGTAACCAATGTTTTTTGTTTGACTTTCCATAAGGATTTGAGAATACTCTATAGATTCGTTAACGTAATCATTAACAATATCGTGGGATATCCCTTTTTTGGTTGATAAATCATCATAGATATTGTATAACTCACTAATGTCTTTGTTTTTTAAAACCAAGGCATTAAATTCAAAAATAAATCTTTTAAATTCTGGTTTTTTAGCTAGTTCTGATGCCGTCTTTTCTATATTTGTTTTAATATTACCAAATGTATTCATAATTAGTTTTTATTATAAATATTACTTATTTATTAATTTTTTCAATCTGTCGTCCATTTCGATTAAAGAATTCCTACCTTTAGATAAATTCATGTAATTTTTACCACTAAATAACGTATCTTCTAATAACAAATCTAAATCACTACTAACCAATCTTTCGGCAGTTGGTGCCTCTCCTCCTGATGGTGGTGGTGGTGATTCATCTCCTCCTGATGGTGGCGGTGACGATCCTAAATCTCCACCTAAATCTCCACCGGTATCTCCACTGTCACCAGTGTCTGCCGATGCTCCTTTTTCACTTTCTTTTTTACCATATAAACTATCTATGTTATCAAAAACTCCTGTTCTTGTTATAACCTCAGCAGTTTTACCAAGTTCAGCAGAAACCGCTCTCTCAATTCTTTGTTGTTGTAAATCAAGTCTAATCTCCTCATCAGAAAACCCAAGTATATGTTTTTTAGCCCATGATGCAGATACAGGGGCAACACTATCTTGTATAGGTGCAACCGCATCTTTAAATAATGTTATTTTTTCTTTCCACAATTCAATAGACAATAAATCTGCCTGTTTAGATGGGTTATGTAATGATAGAGTAAAATTAGTTAACTCATCCTCAAACCCTAATAAAAATAAATGTACAATTGCAATTTTATTTAATTCCGCAATCATAGACTTTTGTACTCTATTTATTGTTCTTGCAAATCTAATATCAAGTAGAGATAGATTTTTACCGTCACCTACAGCTTCTTCAAACCCTAAATATGCTTTAGGTATTCTAAGTGCGGTAACTAATTTCTTTTGGATGTATTCAATATCTGCAATTTCAGATAGATTTGTACCTCCAGGTAACGTTTCTATAGGGTTAGTAGCCGAAGCGTCCCTAACAGGAATAAAGTAGTCCTGATCAACCGCCATTTGGTTATATCTCATGTCCACATTACCTGTTTTGTTATCAACAACTTGATCTCTTTTAAATTTATTGGCAACTCTTTGTACGTATGGATCAACATCCTTATCATCCATATTACCAACAAACACTTTAAATACTCTTCTTTCAGGTGCTCTTGATACACGATAAATTAACATCGCATCTTCTGATAATAAAAGTTGTTTCCATATACGACGAGATTTTTCTAACATTGATGTACCATAAGGTAATTTTCTATCATCTCCTAAAATTCTAAAGTGTCCGATTTCCCAAGTGTTGAACTCCATATTTTTTTCTTTCCACACAAACTTCAAAGAATCGTTCTCCATATCTTGAGAATACTTATCAGGTTGAAACTTCATACCTTTTTCCAATCTTTCAATTTGTATATTAGGTAGTTGTTGACAACCCACAATCCCTTTTTCTGGATCCAATTTTAAATAAATAAAATTATCCCCAAATTTACAGGTGTTTCTTGTCCACATTGGGAGATTCGTATTAATGTCCAATTTATTTGTAAATAAATCCGTTAATACTGATTTTATCCTGTTTGATTCTGAATAGACTTTTAATATATGTCCGTCTTGATCCGGTGTCGTTGATTCTTCAGCATATATATCTAAAGCCGCAGAAATTTCAGGAGTATACTCCATAGATTCATAATCATAATACGACGCCATTCTTGTTGGTTCATAGTAAACCGCTTGTTGGTATAGGTTACTTTCAACCTTTTGCCATTGTTTTCCAATGTATACCGTTTGTTGAGCTTGTAGTTTTTCCTTTTCAAACTCAGTCTTATCCGTAGTTTTTAATAGTTCTTTTTTGTCAAACTTAAAAACTGGGGATTGTTGGTCCATTGTTGCGTTAGGTCCAAAAGCCTTACTCAACCTCTGCCAAACTGTATATTTTTCTTGTGCCATAAATCTTTTTTTTAAAAATAGTATTCAATGGTATAAATTAAACCCTTCTACCTCCGAATAACCATAAATAGTTTTGATAATCACTTTTAGTCACCTGATTCCTCTCATACCCAAAATTACCGTTAGAACTTACAGGAATACCAGGATTAAAATTTTGTGAGGATTCTTTAAAAAGACTCGTTTCTGTAGTCCATGAATCAATCATCGCCTTTGCCTGTTCCGCAGCCTTTTCTAATTGAGCAAAAGACGATTCCCCAACATAAAGAGCCATCGCCATCGCCATTATTAAGTCATCGTGTTGACCCTTTTGGTGGTCAGGTCTACCACTGATATAAACAAATGTGTTAAGTTCATTAAATAATCTTTGTGATTTTAACGCAAAATCAAATCGTAATGCCTCCTCAAATGCCTGTATAATTAAAACCCTTTTTGAGTTAAAGTTGATACCAGGGATTTTATCTTGTGATTTTGGATCCCACTTCCATTTGTCAGCAGGGTTAACCCCATCAATATATAAATTTTTATATCCAAGTTCTTGTAGTTTTCTTGATGTAGAGACACCCATACCACCAGTAATATCAATAACAATAAATGCGTTATACATTGTAGCCCATTTAAACGCAATTTCTGCAGCAATGTCAGGTGGAATTTTACCTAAGTATTCTAATACCTGTTCTCTTGCGTCAAAATCAATAATACACATAGTGGTAAAATCTTCACTATCACCTCTTGAAACGTCAACACCCATAATGTATCTATGTCCGGCAACCGGATCCTTCCACTGCCAAAGAGCTCCACCCATAAATTTATTTTCAGGTTCCTTGATGTGTTTTTCTTTTATTTTTTTCATAGTTTCAGAAGGGATAACACTATCCCCCGAACCTAGAAAGTTACACTCAAGTTCCTGTGATATTTTTCTTTTATCAAATTTCAATTTTTTAGCCATAGCCTCAAACCAAGAACTATAGGGTTTGTACCCCTCATCCTCAATTCTTTTCTTAATCTCATTAAAATCTCTATCAACTATTTTAGTGTCACTATAATCTAATATTATTTCATTATCATTGTAATCACCTCTATTTAACATGTAATGGACAATATCATCACATTTAATTAGTTTTAAATCCTTTGAATAACGTGGATCACGAAACCAATACATTTCTGTAATCTTAAAGTCATTCATCCCTTTCACCGCTTGACTATAAATTGAATAGTAAATCGGATCAAATCCATTTGGTGTTGAAATTACAATAACTTTACCCCCTGTTGATAGAGAAGCCATACATGCTGACCAAAAGTCCTCATCGGCATTTATGTATGCAGCCTCATCAAATATTAATATCGTTGGAGTATATCCACGTAACGCATCCTTTGATGTTGCTACCGCCTTTACCTCACAACCGTTGGTTAATTTAAAATGTCTTTGTGAATTTTTCTCAACAGAAAACCCAACCCCTAACCACTTCGGCCACTGATCAACAAACGCTCGGACTTTATTTCCCATTTCTTGGGCGGTATCCATTTTGTTTGCAATTATTAAGATTTTTTCAGGTTTTTCTTTACGTGCAAATACCAATCTTTTAGATGCCCATGCTGATGTTACAGTTGAAACACCCGCTTGTCGGTATTTTAATGCGATATTTTCTTCAGATGTATCGTAATCTTTTACTAAGGTTACTTGATCGTTAAATAACTCTAACGGTACGTATTTAGATTGTGTATTATCGTAAGTTTGTAAATATGTTTTTAACGCGTATGGAGTATCTCTAACACATTTAGCGTATTCTAATAATACTTGTTCTTTTGATAATGACATTCATTTTACTTTCTTTTGTTAATCATTCTAAGTATGTCCGACTTAGTTGTGTGTGGAGGTATGTGAGATACAACTAAACGCATAATACTTTCCTCTAAACTTTTAATATCGTCACTTTCTTTAGTTTCTACTTTTTTGTTAGGTAAATTTTTATGTTTTGTTGATGCAAAATCTTTCACATCTTTCTTTTTCATTTCTTTTGCTACCTCACCAGCCTTTCCTTTTTTTGGTGTGTCTCCTTTTTGCATCCCTCTTACTATCCCAAAAAATTCTTGTTGTTTTTTAGAAACGGATTTCTCAGTCATTTCCATTTCACCAACAGTTGCAGTATCTGTTTTTGAATCAAAATTAATTTTATTTTTATCTGTTACAGATTTACTTGCGTCTAAAAATTTATCTTTGTCCGATGGATCAGCCAAATTAAATTGTTTTATAGTTTTAGTAGTCTCTTCTTTCGTTTCTTTTTTTGATTTTTTAACTCTTTCGTATAAAACCAACTGAGTATTATTTAATGACTCAAGAGTATTAATTGATATTCCTTCACTAAGAAGTCTCGCAATTTTAGGATTCATATGTTTCATCTTGAACTAAATTTTTTTCCCACTTTAATACGATATCTCTTTCGTATAATTTATTTTCAACGTTTTCAACACTTTCTCCGTATTGAAAAACTAATCTTTTCTTTTTATGTACTAATATTTCATCGCTGTCAGAATTTTCCCAAGCCAATGAAATTACACCATCAATCGCATCATAGACACCAAAAAAATCGGAGTTCTGTATTAAATTTAAATCAATTTCAGAATTTTTTAAAACCCCTACTTTTTTTATGTAATGTATTTCAGGAGGTGAAGGTTTACCTGATGCTGGTTCAGCATCCCACTCATCACCCCAAACATCGTCTAAGTCTGAAAATATAAATTCATATATATTATCACCCTTATAGTTTGGTCCTAATTCATTTACATATACTAAAATCATAAAACTCGTCCTCTTGGTGTTACTTTAACTTGTTTACCATTTACAGAAAAAATTAAATTTTCTTTATTTGTTTTTCCTATGAATTTAGCATCTTCGTTTTCCGACATTAATTTTTTTGATGATCTTTCTTGTTCTACAGATTCAGACAAAGATTCAATCTCTTTATAACTCTTTATTTTTTTTATTTTTTCATTTAAAAAGTTTCTTTTTCTTTTTTCTTCTAATAAAGGTTTTTCAACATTACTAATGTTAAAGTAACTTGCTAAAACCCTTTCAACTCTTGATTCAGTAAATGTTGGTGAAGGTATCTCATCCCCTGCCGGTGGCATTCCTTCGTCACCCATTGGTGGCATTCCTTCATCACCCATTCCAAAATCATCCTCTCCGGTGATATCTAAATCACCTTCTTCCCCCATTCCGTAGTCATCAAAAGATTCAAATTTATCTAATATATCTTCTTTATCGTCTTCATCTAATTTAGATAAATCAATTGCTGAAATTATTGAGTTTACAACATATTTAATATCTTGGGAATCCATACCCTTGTCCTTATCAAAAGATCTTAGTTTTTGACTTAATCTTCCTGTAAGTTTTTGTATCATTTTTAATCCGACATTACCACCATCTTCTTCTCCTTCGTCACCCATTGGTGGCATTCCCATGTCTCCCATTCCTTCGTCTCCTGCTGGCGGCATTCCTTCGTCACCCATTGGTGGCATTCCCATGTCTCCTGCTGGCGGCATTCCTTCATCACCCATTGGTGGCATTCCTTCATCACCCATTGGTGGCATTCCCATGTCTCCTGCTGGCGGCATTCCTTCATCACCCATTGGAGGCATCCCCATGTCTCCTGCTGGAGGTGGTGGAGTTCCTAAATCAGGTGTAGGTGGCGGTGGTGTTCCTAAATCAGGTGAAGGAGGGGTAATATCCCCACCTTTTGGTTTAGGTGTTTTTAAAATGAATTTTTTTTTTGGTTCCGACTGTTCACCAATCAGAGGAGTACTATGTACGTTACCCGTATTTCGATTAACTTCAGACGCGATGATATTTAATCTTTTCATTGCTTGTGAATAAGATGGGTAGTATCTTCTTTCAGATATGTCATTCATATACGATAGTTCGTCTGTGACGACACCATGCTTTAATATGTATCCTTTAGTTTCTCTAACAATACCATAATAAAAACCATCTGAAAGTTTTATTGTGTATTCTGAGGATTTACCCTCATTTATGTTTTCATTTCTTGGGGCAGTCTCTTTATATCTAGAGATTTCAAGGATACGATTTATTTTATCCATTCCTTGTAATTTTTCACTACCTATTGGTTTTATATCTCCCATTTTTTATATTAATTTTAATTGTTTAATCCATTAAATCCACCAATAGTGACGGCATTACATTCGTTTATTGTTCCTCCTGTGGTATTTGACCATACAGGTGTTGGGGTTCCGAATGTTACAATACTTCCCGCTGATGTACCAGACCCTGGTAAAAAACCGGTTATAGTTGTTGTATAATAAGAAGTACAAGCTGATGTTGGCATAATATTTTTTTATATAAATATACGGATATTTTGTAATTTATCGTTTATTCAAAATTTTCTTGTTCTAACGATAACTTTTTATCCGCAAACGTATTTTTAAAGTTCTCTAATTTATTAATATACCCATTTCTTCTTAGGTATTTAAATACTAAATTCTCATAAGAAAACTCACCCTCTCTTTTAAGTCCACAAGTTCTGTACTTTCTTAATTTATCTCTATATTTTTTAACAAGTTCAATAGCACCCTCAAGATCCTCATCTTCTGCATTTTCAATAACCCCGTCAATAACATCCATCCATTGGGAAGCTTTATTTACTAACATTTTTTTATCTATTGAAAACTCCTCTTTTTTTGGTATTCTAATCCATTCATTATTTAAGATTGAGTATGATCCGACACTTGACTCTTTTTCATTAACATCTTGAGCAAATACCTCCACTTCAAACCCTTTTATTCTAATGTTGTGAGATGCATTAAAAACAGTTTTTTTTAATCTAAAAAGTTCGGAATATAAATCTTTTTCACCCCCCAAATCTTTAGGGTCATATAGTATGTGTAAATCAAAATCAGAAAACTCACTCCAATTGTACCCGACTAAAGATCCAATTAAGATTATGTCATGTACAAAAAAATCAACATCTAAGTACTCTATAAAAATTTGTGCAGTCTTTAATAGTCTTTCTCTAATTTCAGGATTTAAGACATAGTCATCATTTTTTAAATCCCAAACATCAGGATTTAATTCGTCTTGTAGATATAAACTATTTATGATTTTTTCATTATTTGACATATAAATAAATACTACCAAAAATGATTATAACTTTTTATACTTAAATTTTTTTGATATTTCAGTATTAAAATATTTTCCTTGTGATTCTGACATTCTAAATTTAGCGTACGCATTGTGTGGAACATCCTCATACTCATACTTAATTCCATTTTTAAATTCTGCAATCATTTTTTTAGTTTCACTATCGTATTCTGTTTTTACTAAATTACTTGATTCTATTTCACAGATAATTTTAGTACCTTCTATTGTTGTTCTTTTAATTGCCATAATTATTAATATAATGGGGTTATGTCATCTATGTGACGAAGTTTATCCATAATGTAATAATGAACGTCGTCCCCGTCAATATCAAAACCATAATCTCTAATTGTTCTATCAACTTCCTGAACCAATGGTTGAAATTTTAGGTGTAAAAACATTAAATCTTGCGGATAATATGGAGGTTTTTCAATATCCTTTTGTGTCCACCCCTCTCTTTGGAAAACTTCTCTAATTTTGAAATAAGTCTCTTCTAACTCTCTTGTTATTTCCAAAGTTTCCGCAAATTTTTTCCATGACTCCATAGTGATAAGTATTTTGTGTATTAAAATATTTGTATTATATTTGTAGTATACCTAAAAAAATATGAAAACAATTATAATTTTAATCTTATCATTATTGCCGTTAGTTGGTTTGTCTCAAGATACGTCCATAGTTTCGTATTTAAATGAAATAACTTCAGGGGCAGAACATGGTTATTCTAAACTAAGGTTAAATTCAAAAAAGACGTATACTTAATAATTCAAGGAAATTGTGATGAAGAACTAAGATTAGAAACTATTAAGGTTATTGATGAATTAAATGAATTAATCACTTCTATTAATTTTTACATTACAGACGATATTGGTATTGCTAATGTTAGACTTTATTTTGGTAGTCCGTCAGAATACGTAAAAATAAACCCTTTTTGTGTTAGTCTTATTGATCATAGTTGGGGGTTGGCATTTATGTTTCCTAAATATAACCAAATTGACATGTCTTTGGCGTTTGTTGATACAGAAAGAACAAGTAATAACTCACAAAGAAAACATATCTTAAGAGAGGAAATCACACAGTCATTGGGTTTTGGTAACGACTCTTACAGATATCCTGAAAGTATTTTTTATCAAGGTTGGACTGAAGTGCATGAATACTCCGATATTGACAAGGAAGTGATTAAAATGTTTTATAACTAAAAAGGGGGTACACACCCCCTTTTTTAATTTTACTTAGTATTAACTTTATTTTTTATAAATTGTTCAGCGGCAATCATTTTTTGATACTGAGCTTTACATGCTGGAAAATTAGCCAAGTTTTTAACTTCTTCATATTTATTAGGGGTTTTTGCGTTTACAGAAAATTCTTTACCATTAACTTCAGCGGCAATGTTACCAACACCATCATGACAACCACCTTTTTTACTCCAACCATCCTTTAAAGATGGGTTCTTTAAAACACATTTAGCATCTATTTGTAAATTTCCTTGGTACTTGTATAAACTTTCTTTATTAACAAATGATGTTGCGGTGATTTTATCAATCACAAATTCGTTAAACCTATGTTCACCTTCTTTTCTTGCATTATCAAAATCTCCGTTATTATTCAAACTCGCATAGTCTTGTCCTGTCGTTCTTTTTAGTTTTACACCATTAACATAAATTTCATAAACAGCATAATTACATTTATGTCCTGTTCCTGTATAATTTACTTGAATTGTTGCATTTTTAAAACAATCTAAAATTTCT
>Ga0209297_1000697_pt1 | contig 20721 bp, 44 predicted proteins | sample S_130805_MF_Meta_FD_187322 | JGI IMG/M metagenome (GOLD analysis project Ga0209297, IMG submission 187322) | Freshwater microbial communities from Lake Simoncouche, Canada to study carbon cycling - S_130805_MF_MetaG (SPAdes) (version 2) | ecosystem: Environmental > Aquatic > Freshwater > Lake ...
GCACCGGTCTTGAAAACCGGAGACTGTAACAGGTCCGTGGGTTCGAATCCTACCGCTTCCGCAACGAGTTTATATTTATTGGTATGATACTACAATTGAACCCAATGATTCCTATTATTAGAGTAAGTGATAAAATGGAAGGGTACGCATTTTTGGTAATCGATTATTCACAAGAACACAATTTACTATTCACCTGCGCAATGGATGATGGTGAAATTTGGACATTGAGTAATCACAATATCAGATTTTGTAAAAACATATCACTAGATAGAAACGAAGTTAAATTGTAAGATGGTGAAATTGGGTTGTCTCTGTTATGACCTCGGCAAACACACCCACTCGTCTCGTGGGCACGGATTAAGAAATAGAAAAGTAGTAAGGGGTTGACCACCAGCTTGCAAGCACATCTGCTACTTTTCAAATCTCCGTTTGTATGGTTCGAATCCTACTCTTACAGCAATTGTTTATATGAAAGTATGTTTATTATTATCGGGACAAATGAGAAACGCTGATGAAGTGTTTCCATTATTTAAATCTAATTTATTGGACCGGTATGATGTGGATACATTTATAAGTACATGGGATTCTCCTAATGTATATGATTCCGTTAAACTATTTAATCCTATCGCTGTTGATATTGAGGATTATACAATTCAGTTTACCCAAAAATTTAAAGATATAGTTAAAGATGATGAACATAAATTAGAAACAAATGCTAATTTAGTTTCAGCTTGTGCTATGTGGTATAAAACAATGAGAGTTAATCAACTTGTAAATAATCATATTAGATGGTTTGGTGAATATGATATTGTAATCAAAACAAGACCTGATATCCGAATTGAAGAACCAGTAGAATTTATAAAACCAAAACCAAATACAATCTATATTCCAAAGGGATGGGATTGGAGTGATGGTGTTGGTGATTTAATGGCGTATGGAGAACAATATATGATGCATGAGTATTGTACTTTGTTTTATGATTTTAAAGAAGTAATTGCGGATATGGATAGAATTAATCCAGAAAGAATATTGAAAAAATATTTAGAGGATTGTAGTATAGAAGTGGAAAGACCTGAAATTGATTTAACATTAAGAGATATTAATATTAAATCAACTTATTGGTTTGAAAAATAGCCCCGTTGGTGGAATTGGTAGACACGCTGGTTTTAGGCACCAGTCCGAAAGGGTTAAGAGTTCGAGTCTCTTATGGGGTACAAATAAAAATATAAAATATTATGTATAGAACGGAATTAATTAACTATTATCTTTCAAAATCAGAAATTAAAAATTATTTAGAAATTGGAGTATGGCTTGGTAATACATTTAGAGATATTAATGCTAATGTAAAAGATTCGGTTGATCCTGATTTATCTAAGAATGCAAAATTTGGCATGGCATCTGATGAATTTTTTGGAGCATTTGCATCTACATTGGGATATAAGTACGATGTTATTTTTATAGATGGATTGCATCATACAGACCAAGTTGATAGAGATATTGCAAACTCTTTACAATTTTTAAATAAAGGTGGTGTTATAGTTTTACATGATTGTAATCCGCAAAGTGAAATGAGACAAAGAGTACCTGCTGATTTTGATATATGGGAGCATGGTTGGAATGGTGATGTTTGGAAATCTATTTATAAATTTAGAAAACAAAATACTCATTTGCATTATAATGTATTTGTTATAGATAGTGATGAGGGATTGGGTGTTATTATACCTGATTCAGTTGGTAGTCCAATTCAATTAGAAACCCCAAATGAACTTGATTATGATTTTTTATACTTTAACAGAGGTAGTGTTTTAAATTTAATAGGACCGGATGAATTTTGGATTAATGAGAGAAAGAATAATAAAAAACCTAAAATACATTTTATTACATTTGCAGATGGGGTTCATAGAAATAGTAGATATCCATTTAGGGAAACTCAAAAATTACTAAACGAATCAATACAATCAAAAACAAAATATGAAGTTGTTTTTCATAATCATAATTTAGAAAGTATGATGAATCAACCTTGGTTTTACAAAGTAAAAGATTATCCAAATTTATTTACAAGCGAATGGTGGAAGCGAGATGGTTACTTATGTGCGTATAAAGTATTCTTTGCTAAACAATTGATGGATATTATTGATGATGGTGATATAATCTATTACGCAGATTCATCGGCATATCACAAAGAACCATTTACTGAAGATATAGATAGATTTATTAAATATGTAGAATACAATGGACATGTATGTGGTGCGGTATCTACTGATTGTAAACATAATAGTTTTATGTGTTGTGACAATGTAGATGTTTGGAATGAAATTCATAAACCTACTAAGATAAATTTTGAATATATGTTAAATAAATACCACACATTAGCATCTTGGTATTGCTTTCAAAAGAATGAAAAAAGTATTGCATTTATTAATGAATGGGCTTATTGGTTTTCTTATAAACTAAGAGATATACCATTAGCTAGATTTCATCATACAGTAGACCAAAGTATATTTAATATATTAGTTTACAAATATGGTATGAAAGTTTTTTTCAATCCAAATAATATGCATGAACAAAATAAAAATCATAATATGGTTCATAGACAATTAGCATTAGAACCAAACGATGATATAGAAAATTTAAATAAGTGGTTTTACAATCCACATGATTTATAAAAACAAAAACTATGAAATACAAAAAGTTGTATGGCAAAGAAGAATTAGATTTAATCCCTTATGTAAAGGATTATCTAAATGAAAACAACAATGTTGAAATCCTAATTGGATGTGACTCTCAAAATCAGGGAGAACATACAACCTATGCGGTGGTGGTAGCTTTGTATCGTAGTGGAAAGGGTGCCCATGTTTTATATAAAAGATGGAAAACTCAAAGAGAGCATGTTAGGAATATAAGATTACTTAATGAAGTATGGTATGCAATTGAAACGGCTGAACTATTAAAAGAAGCAGGTATTCCAAAACCAAAATGGATTGATATAGATTTAAACCCAGACCCAAAGTATAAATCAAATGAAGTATTTAGACAAGCAGTTGGTTTGGTGGAGGGAATGGGATATGAAGTAAGATATAAAACATTAGGTCCAATCGCAACTTATGCGGCTGACCATTTAGTAAAACTATAATATATGAAAGGACCAAGAGCTGAAGGATTTATTGTTATGAGAACTCCATACTACGCAGATGGGTTAGAGGATTTAATTACATGGATTAATACACATAGACCAACATCCGAAATGAGAATGTTGGAAATTGGAAGTTATGTGGGTGAAAGTACATTACAATTTGCAAAACATTTTAAGCAAGTTGTATCTATTGACCCATATATGGAAAACTATGATGATAATGATTTAGCTTGTAATGCTTGGCCATTGAGTTGGGCATATAATAGATTCTTAGAAAATACTATGAATCACTCAAATATAAAATCAATCAGAATGACATCCGATGAAGCATTGAATGTTGTAAACAAATATAGGTGGGATTTTATTTATATAGATGCGTTACACACATACGAAGGTGTTAAGAATGATATACAAAATTATAGAGGATTACTAATACCCGGTGGATTTTTAGCAGGACATGATTATGGATGGGAGGGTGTTAAACAAGCGGTGGATGAGAGTCTAATTGTTCATCAATCGTTTAAAGATACAAGTTGGATAACAAAATTATAAAATAGGTATTTATATAAAACACAAAATAAAAAAATATGTTTAACACACAAAAAGTAAAAGATGCATCTTTATATGAAAGAGTATTCTTTGATGTAGGTTCTAATGATGGAAGTACATCTGTTTCAATTGCACAAAATGATGTCAATACGTTAGTATTTGCATTTGAACCAACACCAAGATTAGTGAATGAAGTTACAGCAAAAACATCTCATTTAAGAAATTATATTCTTATAGATAAAGCTGTATCTGATTTTACAGGTAAAGCTAAATTCAATATAGCTGGAAACGCTGATTGGGGATGTAGTTCTTTATTAGAATTCTCGGATAAATCACAAACTGAATGGATTGGTAGAACTGATTTTAAAGTTACTGAAGAAGTTGAAGTGGATGTAATAACATTAAGAGATTTTATTATTGAAAACAATATTGAAAAAATAGATTGGATACATATTGATACTCAGGGTTCTGACCTTAATGTATTAAAAGGATTGGGTGATAAAATTGATATTGTTATGGGTGGTATAATGGAGGCAGCTAATAAAGAGGATATCTTATACTATGGTCAGAATACAAAAGATGAATGTATTTCTTTTTTAAATAATAATGGATTTGTGATTACTGAAATATCTTCAAATGATAAATTTGATAATGAAATAAATATTTGTTTTGCAAGAGATGTAAATTACAAATGGTAATAGTATGAAAAACGAAATAAACGATGGACACTATTTAGAATTGATGGATAGGTTACATATTATAATGATGAATATTCAGGACCATATAGTATCACATCCATTGACTGAAAACGAAAAGGATATACAAAAGAAAGTAGAGCAAGCAAGTTCTAAATTATGGGAAGCGTATCAAATCGTAGGAAATAAAATACCTAAATAAAATGAAAATAGTTATAGTAGGTGGTGGAACGGCTGGTTGGTTAGCAGCAGCTACATTAGTAAAAGAAACTGTTGGACATGATATCACAGTTATAGAAAGTTCCAAATATGGAATCATAGGTGCAGGAGAAGGTTCAACTGGTTCTTTCCCTTGGTTTATAAATCAAGAATGGCCAAACAATTTAGTAAATGAAATGGATTTTATAAAAAAAGCCAAAGGTACTATTAAGTTAGGTATTAATTTAAAGAATTGGAAAGGTGATGGTACTAATACATATTCACCAATAAATTCATCAATCACATCACGTAACCATATTGATATATCTTTTTTAGGTTCTATATTAAAAAATGGCAGAGGTGATGCTTCTACTTTACAATATTATTTATTAAAAGAAAGGATGGCGCCTTTCTTAAAGAGTAATAGAAAATCTGCATTAGGACATAATACTTACTCATATCACTTTGACGGACATGCTGTTGGTGAGTACTTTAAAAATATATGTACTAAGTTAGGAGTTAAAGTAATTGATGCAGCTGTAAATAGTACTACTTTTGATGAAAACGAAAACTTAAAATCAATTACATTAGATGATGGTACGCTATTAACTGGCGATATGTGGTTTGATTGTAGTGGTTTTGCTAGAGTGTTAATGAGTAAAACAAAAAACAAATGGATATCATATAAAGATTATTTGCCTGTTAATACAGCTATACCATTTTCAACACCCATATCATCTCGAACTGTAAACTTTGAAACCGAATCTACTGCTCTTAATAGCGGTTGGATGTGGAAGATACCTTTACAAGAAAGATATGGTAATGGATATGTAGTATGCGATGTATTCCAATCATTTGATAAATCAGTAGAAGAAATTGAAAAACATTTAGGTCATAAGATAGAACCAATAAGAGAGATAAAATTTGAAGCTGGTAAGTATGAAGATTTTTGGTATAAGAATATAGCAGCTGTAGGATTGAGTTCGCATTTTTTAGAACCATTACAAGCTACATCAATACATACATCTATAATAGAGGTTACTAATTTAGTTAATCATTATATTAAATCAGTTGAATCAGTTAATTGTGAAATAAGTAGAAAAAGATTTAATCAAAATATGAATGTAATAATAGAGGATATTAAAAATCTTTTACAAATGCATTATTTAGCTGGTAGAGAAGATACTCCATTTTGGAAAGCTATTAAGAATGAAATGAAAATTACCGAAAAGAATAAAGAGTTAATTGAAATATCAAAACATAGATTAATTAATATGATGGATTTTGATAGTGGGCATGGTGTAAGTGGATGGCCTATTTGGTGTCACATATTAGATATGGCTGGATTGTTTGATAAGGATATGATAGAAAAGGAATTAAAATCACATAATCAATTATCTCAAGCAATTGATACGAGTAAATTAATGAAGTTTGATTATAATAAATTAAAGCCAACCTTTATGACTAACGAAGAATTTTTTAAATATTTAAAAATATAATGGAAATCGATATAGTAGAAGAAGTTATATATCACTTAAGCAAAAACATTAAAACTAAAATGGGAGTTTCTTCTATTGATGGTGTTGGTGTATTTGCTATAAAAGATATCAATATTGGTGAAGATGTATTTCCAAAATGGGAAGGTGATAGTTTTATGTATGCAATATCAAATGAAAGACTATCTGATATACCAAATGAAGTATTGGAACTATTGGATATGTATTTTATAAATGAGGATTGTGGGTTTAAAGTAATAAGATTATTTAAGGGGATGAACTTTTTATTTCATGGAACATCATATTGCAATTCAGCATGGCCTAATATAAAAGATGCTAATATTGATATAACTGGTATTGCGTTAAGAGATATAAAAGCGGGTGAGGAAATATTGGAGTGGTACATAAAAAATATAAATTTGGCAAATTCAAAATAAAATCGTAACTTTATAAAATTAAATTAAATAATATGGGAGAACATCACGTACCACTTACAATTGACGAAAACGGAAATGTAACAAAAGTAGGAATTCAATTAGAATTGTTTCCTAATGATATCTATGAGGATTGTATAATGTGTGGAGAAAAAACAACTACGCTAAAAACTACACATGTTGATTTTAGAACTGGATATATTGAAGGAGCCGGACAACTATGTAGAGAATGTTATATGAAAGGGCATAGCTCAAGCAGAGAACATATAACTATTCCTAAAAATTGGGTTAAACAATATCCTAATGATATGGAATTGGGTGCCAAAATTAGGCAGTTCTATTACGAAAATTACTAATATGACGTAACTCATTGATTACCAACACATTCATAACTCGTTGATTTTCAACGGGTTATTTTTTGCCCAAACCCCTGTGACGTAACTCATTGATTTACAGTGAAGAACTTTTAAAAATAATCCATAAAAAGCACTATAATATAAAAAATATTCGTATCTTTGGGTATAATAAAAATTGAAAATATGAGTAGTTTTGAAACACATTTAGGTATCATCGTAGGTTCACACTTAAACGATGCTATGATTGAAATTAGTATTAACCCCAAATTGGCTAAACAAAGAATGAAGTTTGTTAAGGCTTTAACATTCTTTAATGAGGATTTAACAAAAGGGGTAACCGATGAATATTGTAGTTGGTTATGGGATGAATTATTTGAGAATCAAAGATGGGGTGGTCCATATGTAAAAGGTACTGATTATGAAACAAAGTAAAAATGTAGATTACCAACGAACACTTAAACGAACCGAGCAGAAAGAAGCCGGTTTGTTTGATGGTAGGTTCAAAGCTAAGGTAGTTCCTAACAAAAAAAGAAAAGCTCAAAAAGAATGGGCTCGTAAAAAATAATAAAAATAAAGTATATGAGAAAAATCACAAGTGAATCAGTAGACAAGTTTCTAAGTAGAGAAACCTTTAAGAAATCAAATATGGAGGTGGACCAATGTTATGGTCAGTTCCGTTTGAAGTTGCATGGTAACGTAATCGCTGTGCTGGATGAATTCAATATGTTATCCGTATCCAATGCCGGTTGGGCTAGTAATACAACCAAAGAACGTTTGAATGGTTTACCCAATGTAAGGGTACAACAAAAGAACTGGAATTGGTTCTTGAACGGCGTTGAATGGAATGGTGAGTGGACAAGAGTAGGAATAGTATAGTAATAACAATAAAAAATAAAAATAAAAATTAAGATTATGGCAACAAGTAATTTCCACAATGTAAACGCTTCGGCAATTTTCGCAGTTCCATTAGAGAACGACTTCGATTATGAAGATTTAGTAGATAACTTAAAATCAGAATTGAAAGATAATTCGGATTATGTAGATTATGGTAAAACTGACCCGAATGAGTTAAGAAGTTTTCCATCTCGTACATTGGGTTCAATTAGAAGGTATCACCAATACAAAGATTTCTATGTAGAGGTATGTGTAACACCTGTTATTCGTAGTGGTTACTATTCAGGTTGTAACTTAGATTGGAATGTAGCTTATAGTATCAATGGTGATGCCTATGATATTGATGAATTAGAAAATGGTATTGGGTATAATACGGCTTTACCAATTTCAAAAATAAAAGCTTACGGTTTGTTGGCTGAGAAGAAAGCTGAGAAACTTAAGAATGAAATTGTAGATGAGTTAGAAGCTCTTTACAATGATTATTCGGATAGATACGGAGTAACGGCTGTATTTTCAAATGGTGAAACAATTTATCACAAACTTTAAAATTAAGAATATGAATCAGATATTAGAATTAAAATCAGTTATTGGGAAAGATGTTTCTCAAAATCAATCACCAACTTGTAGAGCAAGATTGGTAAGTGTAGGAAAATCAAATTGTATATTTGAATCAGTTCCATCGCCATACAATAAGTTCCCTAAGCCGGAGTTTGTTGGAGTTAAGTACAAAGTACCTAATTGGATTGCATGGAATAGTTTCTTTTATTAATAGTAAAACAATTATATGAAGTTAAAAATGATAGGTTGTAAAAAGTGTGGTGGTGAAATGCCCGAACTACGATATACAAAATATGGTTATACGAATTGTGTAAGTTGCAGTACGGTAGCTAAAGTTGGTGGAGTAGCTATAGCTAATCACAAAACAGGTAATGAGATTCAAATTATGCCAATGGAAGATGCACAAAGATTATATTTGTTATCACAAAGGCAAGGTTATGGAGTTTCAAAAGGTATTAAAGGAAATTATAAATAAAAACAAAAAATAAAGTATATGGACATCAGAGAACAATGTTATGAAAGAGCAACGAAGTTTGCTATTGAGTATGGATTCAAAAATGTAAGTGAACATATTTTGGATATTATGGTTTCTATTATGTGTACACGTGATAAGAGTTCTTACGCCGGTGGTGGATTCGTTCAGGCCGTAGTTGATAATAACTTATATCTTGCACTTAGTAGAGCAGATATGGATTGTAGAAACAACATTTATTTATTAACAATGTGTAAAGCAAATTGCTTTATTAATCAATTTTAAAAATATATTATGAAAGGAATAGAAGCATTATTAATAGTAGTAGGATTGTTGATATTATCAGCAATCATTTTAGCAATCCCAACAATGTTATTGTGGAATGCATTATTACCACATTTATTTGGTACGCCACATATAAGTTTGTATGAAGCTGTGGGTATTAATATCTTAAGTGGTATATTGTTTAAATCAAATGTAAACATTAAAAAAGATTAGTTATGAATATTACAATAGAGGAACAAATGGATATTGAGTTGATACTTACTGAAGCATCGGCTTGGGGATTGAGAATTGAAGTTGAACAAAGTGCTCAACAATTTATTAATGAAGGTCACAAAGTAGTTGATGCTTATCAATACGCTTATGAGGACTGGGTAAAATAAAAAACAATGAATAAAAAAGAAGTAGAGAGATTGGCGGAATTGTATTTTGAAAAGACTGTTAAGTTATTGGGTGAAAGTAAGTATCATAATTTTACTCCATATTTAGTTGTGGAATACAGTCCTCAATCGGAAGGTATTGATAACGAATGGCATGGTGAATATGTGCCGGAAGAAAACGAAATTATAATTTACTCAAGAAACATAACATCAAAATCAGATTTGGCCAAAACAATAGTGCACGAATACGCACATTATTTACAGGACCCAAAATGGATGACTAGATATTATGGTATGGGATATACTTATAATTCGCATCCTTATGAAAGGGAAGCATTTAAAATAGAAAACGAAAATTGGTATAAAGTATGCAAATAGAATTTTTACAAGCTAACGGAAGTGTGTGGATAGTTAAACGTAAGTTTAAGGCTGAGGGTTGGTTCGCTGACCTTCTAAACAATAACATAGCAACGGCTGAAGAAATATGTGAAAGGTATCATGTGGAAAAGTTGTTGAAAGATGGAAACAATAATTACTACTTAGTGAACGAAGTACCGGAAGCCGAAATAGTAAATGATTAATACTTATATAAACATTTGAGGATATGAAATACAGCCCTGAAAATGAATTAACCGAAGAACAAGTAACCGCATTATCGGAAGACCAGTTCTTTGAGTACATAGATAGTAAAGCAGCTTATTTAAAGCAATTTACTCGTCCATTGGAAACTTATCATACAAAACGATTCGCTGGAGTTACTGCCGCTTCTCAAGGTAGAACCATAACCAATAGTGAAATAACTACGGCTAAAAAGATTGGTAAGGATAATTTCAAAAAGAGAATGGAAAGAGAAGCTAAAGCATCAAAAGAATTAGGGGGAGACCCAAAGTATAGAGATTTAGGTATAAAACATTTCAAAACAAATCGTTCACAGTGGTTCGATTAAAATAAAGATTATGGGAAAATATTATGAGGATTTAGATACTTTAAACCAATTGGTTAAGAAGTTACAAAAAAAGAATGAATTATCAGAATTCATTATTAGATGCGTAAGATACGCTACGGAAAACCCCGAAAAATCCGTATCCGATATTATCAAAGAAATCAAAAAAGGAAAGGACTAGTTTATTAAATAAGTTATGAAAAAATATTTTATATACATAGTATGTCTATTATTATTTAGTTGTTCTAAAAAGAATGACTTACTAATTAATAATATACCACAACCTGTTGTAGTATCTCCGCCGGTTATAGTATCTCCGGTAAAAAATACAAATATTCCTAAAAATGGAGAAATTGGTGGAATAAATTATGCATATTGGACATTTAGTAGTACATCTATTACTAAGATGGTACATACATTCACTATACATAATGAACCTATGAATATGGATAGCTCCTTAAATAAGGATGGAATATATTATCAATTTTATCAGGGCATTATGAATGATACGATAGGATTTTATTACGGTATTCAAACAAACACTGGTAATAAAAAGGGAATTATTTTTTCTAGGTGGAAAACAAGAGATATAGCAAACTATAAAATAGCTAATGGTGGATGGGGACAGAGTGCTGGTTATGAAGGTGATTTCATTGGAGTTCGTATTGAATATGAATGGGTGGTTGGTACATATACAATTGAATTGAGAAAGGATAGTACGGATAGTAAAGGGGATTGGTATGGACTATGGATAAAAAAGAATTCAGATAATAAAACCACATATTGTGGCTCTATACGATTTGAAACAAGCTCAAAGGCAGCTGGTATGAAAGGTAATGGAATAACTTGGACTGAATTGTATTTTAAAGCTAATGTTAATACACCACTACCAAAATGGCATGTTTCGGTTGATGAGATTTTAGGTGATAATATCGCACCACAACATGTATGGGTTACATATAGTAAAAATGTATTTGTTGGATTTTCAAACATATACACTACAAACAAAAAAGATGTTCATTTTTCTATGGGACCTGATGTCCTTAAAGTAACTCCTGAAAGTAGTTTATGGTAGTTTTTAGGGTGCTTTTACCTGAAATAAGGTAAGTACCCCAAAATAGGGTAGACCGGCTTAAAAGGGACGTATTGCCCCTTAAAATTCATTATTTTACCCATTGATTATCAATGACTTGTGTATATTAAAAACAAATATGTATAACTCATTGATTTACAGTGAACAACTTTTTACCAAAATTTGGTAGTCTCAAAACTTATTCGTAATTTTAGGTATATAAATTAAGAAGTATGAATAAATTAGTGTTTTCGGTGAATGAATCGAATTGTGTTAAGTTCCTTAAAAAGTATCCAATGGTTACTCATTTAATGGTACAAGCTAAAGGTAAGGATATGATGTCCGCCTACAAAAAGTTCCTTAAGTTAAAGGATATGAATGAAAGTAAATTAGGTGGTAGAGGCGAATGTATCGGCTCAGTTTCCTTTGGTACAAAAACCTTTTATAAGTACGATTGGGATAGTTGTACGGGTTGGGCTGAGGTATTTCAATTTGTTTATAATTACAATAAAAATAATAAATAAGATATGAGACAGACAGAACAAAAAGCATTGGATTACTTAAAGAGTAACCCTATTGTAGCTAACTTTATTGAGAAAGTAAATAAAGAGCGTAAAGAGTATTATGACAAAATTAATTTATCAAGTAAAGAACCTGATTTAATCGTTGAGGTTGGTAACAAATTTATCCGATTGTGGCAAGGTACTTCTTGTTGGGGATTCATTAGTAGAGTTGATGGTGATTTAAAAGGTGCACCAATTAAGAAAGGTGACTTGTTAAAAGCAGCAACGTGGAAAGCTCCGGCTAAACATAGTAGAGGAAACATTATTGATGGTACTGCTCGTTATGGAGTTTATGGACCTGAATATCTTTAATAAATAAAAATTAAGTTATGATAAAAAGTAAAAAACAAAAGTTAGGAATTGAAATTGATTTGACGGGACCTGATGGTAACGCATTTGTATTGATTGGTACGGCTGGTAATTTGGCTAAACAATTAGGTTTGGATGCTAAAGCTATTAGAGAGGAAATGATGAAAGGTGATTATGAGAATTTAGTAAATGTGTTTGATAAGCACTTCGGTAATTTTGTAACCTTATATAGATAATACAATGAGAATAAAATCATTCTTACCACCAATATCATTTCAGGGACCTACAAGCAAACAATGGTATATTGTTACTACGGGAACTGGTGATGGTTGGATTAAGGTAGACAGAAGTTATAGTTGGGTAGAGCTAGAAAGTATGTGGGATAAAATTACATACGGAGCTAAACCAATTGTAAAGAGTTCAGAAAAGAAAACCTACAAAGTAGAAGGTAGTAAAGGTAATAAGTACACTATTGTAAACGATGAAGGTATTTGGAATTGTAGTTGTCCGGCGCATGGTTTCGGTAGAGGTAAAGATTGTAAACATATAAAAAATATAAAAGATGCAAGTAAAAGAAAGTAAAACAAATTGGCACTTTAGAATAAGTGTAGCTAAATCAATTCTAAGGATTATAGCAGGTATCGCATTATTAAATGGTTTACTAATTCCGGCCGGCGCTTTCTTTATAGTGGCTGAGATATTAGGAATTGTTGAGGAACTTTAAAATTAAATTAATAAAAAAACAAAATAAAAATTAAGTTATGGGATTAGACATGTATTTAAACAAAAAGACGTATGTTAAACAATGGGACCATCAGTCACCAGAAGAAAAATACGAAGTAGTAGTTACCAAAGGTGGAAAGCCTGTTGATGGTATTAAAGCTAGTAGAGTAAAGTATATTGAAGAAGAAGTTGGGTATTGGCGTAAGGCTAACCAAATTCATAGATGGTTCGTAGATAACATTCAGGATGGTAATGATAATTGTGGTGATTACTATATTTCTGCACATCAGTTAAAAGAATTATTGGATGTGTGTAAGCAAGTTCAAGCTGACCATTCGTTAGCAGAATCATTATTACCATCAGCAAGTGGTTTCTTTTTTGGAGCAACTGATTACGATGAGTGGTATTATGAAGATATCAAAAACACAATTAAGATATTAGAAGATGCCTTAGTTGATGGTGATGATTTTTATTATTCATCATCTTGGTAAAATATAAGTTATGAAATGTTACGAATATAAAGCAATAGCAGCAGAACCAACAAACCTAACTTCATTAAATGAATTAGGTGATGATGGTTGGGAGTTGGTAGCTGTTAGTGAAGGAATTATTTATCTTAAAAGAGAATTAGTAAAATAAAATTATATGGGAGTTGATATATCAGGCAGAAAGCCTAAAACGGAAGCAGGTGATTACTTTAGTTCTAATTGGTGGGGATGGAGACCTATTCTCGCCATATCGGAAGCAGCTATGATAAGTAGTAAGTTGGATTACGATACTTCTAATTGGGGTTCAAACGATGGTAAGGGATTGAGGACACAAAAGCAATGTGATAAATTAGCAGATGCTATTGAGTTACTGATATCCAATAACTGGAATGAATACCTAACCGAAGATGATGATAGGATTTATATTGTTATGGGTAGTTGGTGTGAAGCCGGTACTGGTAAATTCATTGGTTCTGAAAGAGAGCATGTATTGAATCAAGAATATGAATATGGGGATATCCTATATGGGCCTATTGTGGCAGAAAATGGTACAATGGTAGAATCATCACATGGTACTTCATTGGGTAGATTAAAGCAATGGATAACATTTCTCCGCAGTTGTGGGGGATTTAAAATTTGGTAATATGCCTAAGTTATATAATAGTGAATGGAATGATAATATAGTTGTAGCTGTGATTGATGAAGGTGATTACCAATATCAAACGATGGCTCCTCTATTCAATGAGTATGGTTATGGATTTGTATTGCCGGAACAAAAGTTAATATTCATAGATGGTAGCTATGATGTGGTTCACCAAAAATGGATTGAAGCACATGAAGTAGCACATATCATATTAGGCCATAAACAACAAAAGAATCCCAACGATGAAATTGAAGCCGATAGGTTGGCATATCAATTGTTGAATGGTAATGGATACCTACAAAGTAAACAATTGCTTGTAGATGTATTTGAGGAAAGACATGGCATTAAGTTCTAAATAAGATTTGGTAGTTTCAGGTATTTTTCGTATCTTTGAATGTAATAAAAAATTAAGAATGAAGTTAAGTAAAAATGATAAAGCGTTTATACAACACGTAAAAGATGAGTGTAAACGATTGGGAGTTAAGACACACATTAAAGATGTGAAGTATGTAAAGTTATCACCATCAATTAGATGTAGTGGATACTTTGATGATGGTGAGAACGAAGGTGTGAGACCTGTATTAGCATGTTCAATGGGTAAGCCCGATGGTTTACAAATATTAGTGCATGAGTATTGTCACCTTACACAATGGCAGGATGCTATTAAGATTTGGAAGGAATACAATAAGAGAGGTTTCAAAATAGATGAGTGGTTAGAAGGTAAGAACATTCGTAATATCAAAAAGTATATTCAGATAGCTATTGATTTGGAATTGGATAACGAAAGGAGAAGTGTTAAGATGATGCGGAGCTGGGGATTGAGTATTGATACAAAGAAGTACATTAAGGGAGCTAACGCTTACTTACAATTCTACAATTGGATGTTACAAACTCGTAAGTGGAGTAAACCAACGAATAGCCCTTACACTAACAAACGAATAGTAGCAGCAATGCCTGATTCATTCCGAATGGATTACACTAAGTTACCTAAACGATTGGAAAAATTATACAAAGAAGAAAATATATAAATTATGGGAAAGCTAAAAGAAAAACTATTGAACAATTTATCGGAGGACCAAATGGAAGATATATTTGGTATATCCTCTTTTGAATATGTAGAACTAATGTCAAAGTATAAAGATGATGAAAGTTATGTACCAACCGAAGCTGAAGTTGAAGATATTGAAAAGCTGGTAGAGGAATATTATCAATCAAAAGAATTTAAGGAATATGTAGATAGTGATGTTGAATTGGTATTAAGTTATGAGGAATGGCATCGTAATAGAGATACTATGGCTGAACAATTTAGTATTGATGAAATTAATGATAGTTTACAGGTTAAGTTCACCGAAGCTGAGGTATTGGATGCAATACGAAAATGGAAAAATGAGGATTGGTTCATTGGTAGAATTAAGGATGAATTAAATAAGATTTGGAATACAAAAAGGGGGTTATTTTAACCCTTTTTTTGAGTCCTTTTGGGTAAGGTAAGGTAATTACCCCAAAATAGGGTAGACCCCCTAAAATTGGTTAAAAAGCGGCTAATATGTACTGAATTGATAGTCAATTAGTTACGTCAGGTTTTTGAATGATAAAAAAATCACATATGTAAAGTGTTGATTTACAGTGAACAATTTTTAAAGATTTTTACCTTAAAATTTGTTAGTATCAAGAAGGTGTCGTATCTTTAGGTATAATAAAAAATTAAGAATATGAGTAAAGTAAACTTCGATTATGATTTGTTTGAATCTAAAATTGGTTATGATTCGTTAAACAAACAATACCTTATTAGGGTATATGAGTATTTAGTAGATTCTATTGAGAACTATGATAAACCCACATGGAGTGGTACAATGAGAAGGATGTTAGGTAGTAACCCTAAAGGTGTAAACCCATCATCTTACTATTCATCAGTTCGTAGATGTTTAAAAGAAATCGATGTATGTAAATTCGATTCAGTTAAACGTTGTATGGTGAAAGGTAGGAATTGGGATAGATTTGTTTCCGATGAAAGTTGGAATTGGTTTATTATGAGGACGGGTAGTTGTGAATATTCAACCATTATTAAATAATCAATAAAAATTAAAAATATGAATTTAAGTATTAAAGAGTTAAACGAGCTCATCTATTCGTTAGGTATTACCGCCCATAAAGGTATGTTTGTTAATAAAGATATAAATGAATCTTTGTTGGAGAAATTTTATAGTGAATTAAATAGTAAGATAGCTGATGAAGCTATTGACGAAGAAGTTGAATCCGATACCTACTATGTAAGTAACGAAGAAGCTGATGAAGATTTTCGTTCTACCTTAAAGCAAGATGCTCAAAGGTATGAAGCTTCACATATGACTACAAGTTTCCCTATTGTTGACCCATTCACATCGGTTAGTGAAGATTATGATAACCATTTGAGTAAGTTAAAACAACGTGGTTATATTACACAAGCTCTTTTAGATTATGTAGATAAGAAAGGTGCAGTATCGCATGGTGATTTGGAAACATACTACAAAATAATTACAGGTGGTTCTAATAGTTTTTCACACATATTGGATAACTTAAGAACTCCTTATAAGAATCGTAAAACACAAAGGTACATAGCTAAAGAAGGTAAAAGATATTCAGACGCTAAGTATATCATTAAGGTAGCTAATCCATCTAATTGGGTAATTGCTGATTGTAGATAATAAAAATAAAAATTAAGTTATGAAAAAGAAAATGAAATTTGTATGGTGTGGAGTTAATTTTGAACTACCAGCCGAGTGTTTAAGAACTACTGATTATTGGGGTAAGAAATTAGATAACCCGTATATCTCAATTGGACGTAAAGAATGTCCGGCAATAGCTAAACAATTTATGAAAGCTAAGTATCCTAAATTGTTAGTGTGGGGTTCATCTCAAACTTTCGCTAATGGTAATTCAGCTAGTGTTGATGTATGTAACGCTGATGGCTCTGATTTGGATATGGGTTCTAAAGAATGGAACGAAATTAATTCATTCATTAGACAGATGTGTGGTGGTAAGTATGATGGCTGGAGTGAATCATATGAGTATGGTGAGCCCGGCAAAACTGATAATGGTACTAAGTTAGAATTTGGTACAAAGTATTTGAGTGTAAATAATAAAGCTCCGTTTGGAACTTGGCCGGATGTGGTTCGTATGTTAAAAGGTATGATGGCAGGTGAATATGTTTGGGGTCCTTTATCATTGGAGAAAGCTATTGAGAAGGTTAAGGATTATAAAGTAACCGAACCAACAATCAAAAAGGCATTAGAATTAATTTAATAAAAAAATAAAGTTATGAGTAAAAATTTGTATGAAGTAGATGGATTTTATGGTACCCGAAATAGAGGTACTATTTTAGTGTACGAAACAAACAGTGGTAAACGCTGGTATTGTGTAGAAGGTAGTTGTAATATCAATTGTACCTACGATGAAATTAATGAAGGGTGCGATGTTGAAAGATTATCGGATTTTGACACAATGAGTAGTAGAGATGGAATTAATTCAGTTGATGAGTTATATGATTTTGTAATTAATTAATAAAAATAAAAATATAAGTTATGGGATTTTTTAGTTGGAACACACAGGATACTGATAAAAGTATCGCTAATCAATATTCTAATCGTAAGACGTTTAGAGTACAAATGATAGATAATAAAGGTAATGTATGGACCGAAGATGATTATGAAGGTTATGGTAGGTTTGGTGGTAAGGATTATTATGAGTTGCTCGCTGAGATGAATGGATTTACTTCTGATAAAACAGGCGATGAATATACCGATGAAGCTAGAGGATTTGGTATTGACATAGCATTCAAAGATAATGGTAGTGGAGTTGGAACGGAAGGTGTGTACTATCCTAATTTAGTTGAGCAAGCTAAAGGTTGGATATATGAAATGAGTGGACCGGATAGTTGTGATTATCAGGGATACTTTTATGATGAGGAAGATTTGGATGGTGAAGATGATTATGAAAATTAATAAAACAAACAAATGATATTAAATAATTATAAAAAGTTAGAAGGATTGACATTAAATGATGGTTGGTCAATTAAAAAAGTTGTAGAAAGTAAATCGGAATACAATTATAAAATAGTCTTAGTAAAAGACGGATTCAAATCTATAAAATGGAGTCTTGAAAGAACCCCATCGGAAGATGGAGAATATTTTTTATCTGCAGAAGATAGCTGTTATCCAATGTTGGATTATGAGTTGAACTTAAATGGCGTTGTAAATGCAATAGAAAGTACAATGGAAGATATTGATAAAATGAGATGGATACAATCTGGAAACGGAATAATATTTAAATAAACAAAAACAAATGAAAATAGATTATAAGATAGAGGAAGTTAGACCTAATGTATTCGCTGTGATAGTGAAAGACCATTACCATAGAGCAATGTTATTTTGTAGAGTACAGGAATTCTATGAATCGCCTAACCCAGACTTTAGAGGTAAGAACTTTAGCATTTGGGATTATATTGAATGGTATAGTAGAGAGCATGGTGATGTGTTCACATATACATTTGATTGGGGTGGATTTAACATACCATTGAAAACTGCATACAATTGCTATGAGAAGTTAAAAGAGTATGAAACGCCATACGATAAAACGATGGATGAAATCATACGAACTATTGAAATGAAGATGTTCAATAAAAAGAATACTCGTAATTGGAACGCTTACATTATTGGAGCAGATTCTACTGAAAGTGATACCTTTGAGCACGAAGTATGTCATGGTTTGTACGCAACCAATAAAGAGTATAAACAATTGATGGACGAGATTACTGAAACTATTGAATGGCAGGATTACTTAAAGTTTGAAAAGAACTTATTAGATATGGGATATACAGCTTCTGTTATACCCGATGAGATTCAGGCATACTTAAGCACTAACTACGAATATACAAAATTTAGTAAAGGTGTATTCAAAACTGTGTGTATGAGATTACATAAACAATACCGAAAGGTATTTGAACAATATTTATAGACATGGATACATTAAAATTTATAGCAATATGGATACTATTAAGTTTTCCAATTGTGTACAATGTGAATACTAAAATGAAACAAGCAGGTGATGATATTATTAATAAAGCTGGATTTCAAATCTATTTATTTATAAGAGCTCAACTTGAAGTACCTCGTTTTTATATTATGGCATTTTTATATTTAATAACCCCTAAACAAAAATAATATGAGCTTAGAAGAAAAATATCAAAAATTAAACGAACAAAGATTCGCTACAATAGTAATTCTTTGTAATGTATTAGATACAGAGAAAGGAGTGACCGACCACATCAAATCAGCAATATGTGCATCCTTAATCAATATGCTTGAACGAAGTATGAATGATGAAGATGAGCCACTAATTAATCTAATTAATAATTCAATTGATAACTTTTGTGCGGTAGTAGAAGCTAAGAAAGGTATTGAAAATTATAGAGATACTCTAACCGAAACTGTTGATATAGCTAAGAAAATAGTTAGTAAAATTAACGAAAAAGCTAAAAGAATTAAAGAAGGTGAGGATATTTTAAAAGGAATTTGTTTAAATTAATATTTATATAAAAATAATAAATTATGGAAAAGCATTTAGCTAAAGTGGTAAATATGGGATTAGAGGGAGAACCTCAAAATATTTGCTTACAAATTATTGAAACATTGAAAGTATTCGCATTTTCAAAAGTTAAATTAGTATCTCAAAACGATGAATTAAGAGCAACTGAAATTCCGGATGGAGAGTATTTACATACAGATATTTTGCATGTTATTAATAATATGGGACATGTTGTTGAAATTACTTTTGATGAAAATGATGAAGTTACTCTTTATTTTTAAAAAATAAATATACAAAGAACTACGAAATACTTTAATTTGGTACTTTCGTAGTTTTTTCGTATCTTTACAAATAAGTTATGAAATTTAGAATCACAGGTATCAGCGATACCCACAATAAGCACAACCAATTAGAAGGTAAGTTGCCAGGCGGTGATATATTAATTCACTCCGGCGATATTACGTCTTTGGGTAGAAAGGATGAAGTTAAACGATTTATAAAATGGTTTAGTAGGCAGGAATACAAATACAAAATATTCATAGCTGGTAACCATGATATGACATTTGATAGTGAGAAACTATTAAGGGATAAGTTAGCACACTTTGAAGGTAGAACCGAATACGATACTGAATGTGCTGATGGTAAGCCTCAATGGTTGATTGATATGTTAGGAGATTTGGATAGGGATACATTTTATTTAGAGAATTCTGCTATTGAGTTTGATAACATAAAGATATGGGGTTCGCCCTATTCACCTACATTCGGACATGGTTGGGGATTCAATAAAGATAGAGGACATGATATAGCACAATGTTGGAATGAAATACCAATGGATAGTGATATAGTTATTACTCACAGTCCGATTTATGGATACAACGATAGGTCACGAAATACAAATGAAAATGTAGGATGTGCTGATTTGTATCATAGATTACACGAAGTACAACCTCACTTACACTTTGCCGGTCACA
>Ga0209297_1000700_pt1 | contig 20680 bp, 21 predicted proteins | sample S_130805_MF_Meta_FD_187322 | JGI IMG/M metagenome (GOLD analysis project Ga0209297, IMG submission 187322) | Freshwater microbial communities from Lake Simoncouche, Canada to study carbon cycling - S_130805_MF_MetaG (SPAdes) (version 2) | ecosystem: Environmental > Aquatic > Freshwater > Lake ...
TGAAGATGTCCTTGTTGTAGTAGACGAAGTTGAATGGCAACACGCTGTTTGGCATGACCAACTGCGCGCCGTCAACCTGAAACGACTTCAGCAGCGCCGAAGGGTACGGGCTCAGGTCGTAGCCATCTGCTTCGATGAAGCTGTCGAGTGGCTCAAACGCGCCCGCAACGGCGAACTGGGTGAAGCCGGTGTCCGTGTCGGTCCAGATCACGTCGCCAACCGTTCCGGCGGCGATCTGCGGGAGGACCGTGTCGATGTAATTACCGCTCTGCACCACCTCAACGGTGACGTTCGGGTGGAGTGCGGTGAAGTCGGCCGCTTGGGCCTGTCGATACTCAAGTTCCGCCTGACCACCAGCGTTGAAGATCTGGATGGTGAGCGTCACTGGGTCAGTGGTGAGTTCGCTCCCTGCGGCGGGACTCTCGCTGCTCCCTCCGCATGCGGCTACAAGTAGCCCTGCCGCGAGTGCGGCCGCTGCTGCGCGTCGCCATGACGTTGCCTTCATCTGTTCCTCCTCACATATGGCCCCATATGGCACTTACCACGGGGTACTACGTAGGTTCTCATAGTGGGGTGCTTGGCGACACGCCCTGTTCCGTGCTCCGCCCCCTCGTGGGGGGCTATCCTCACCGCATGAACGCATCTATCCACGACTCCCCGCTGCGCATTGAGAGCCTTACGAATCCGCTGGTGAAGGAGCTGCGCGCCCTGCGCACCCATAAGGGGCGGGTGGAGCAACGCCGATTCTTGGCGGAGGGGGAACGTTCACTGGCTGAGGCGGCCGCCGCAGGTTGGCGCGCCGAATATCTTTTAGTGGCGCCTGGCGCTGCGCGTGGCGTGGTACCCGCTACTCGCATCATTGACGTCTCACTTGAAGTGCTGGAGAAGATCACCGGTCGCGACAATCCGCAGCCACACCTCGCCGTCTTCGCTGAACCAGATGCTGCGTCACGGGACCTTGGCGCACTCAACGCACGAAGTGCGGCGCGTTGGTTGATGATTGAGGCGCCACGCGATCCGGGGAACCTTGGAAGTTGCATTCGCAGCGCAGACGCCACCGCAGCTGGCGGGATCATTCTTGTTGGTGATGCGTGCGATCCGTATTCGATTGAGTGCGTGCGCGCAACGATGGGGTCGATCTTCGCCGTGCAAATCTTTCGCGTGACGCGCGATGAGGCGATAGAACTTCTGGCGCGCTGGCCAGGTGAGAGCGTGGCGACGGCGGCTGATGGGAGCGTTGACTACACGGAGATCGGATTCAAGTCACCTGTAATGCTGGTGATCGGCACGGAAGCCGAGGGCCTCTCATCTGAGCTGCGCAGTGCGTGCGCGAGCGTTGCGCGCCTTCCAATGCTCGGCCGCGCGGAGAGCGTAAACCTTGCAGTGGCGGCGGGCGTCTTCCTCTACGCCGCCGAGCGTGCGCAGCGATGAGTCGACCTGAGCGCGCCGCGGATCTTGGCATCACGATCGGTCGCTTCGCGCACGGCGCGCGCAACGCGATCAGCGACGTTGCCGGCGTCCGTGTTGCAGCGGAGACGATCATCTCGGGAGACGGCGCGTTGGTGCGCGGAAGCGGACCAGTGCGAACAGGCGTCACGGCGATCTTGCCGCAGTCGGTAGAAAAATCTGCGCACCCGCTCTTTGCAGGGACACACCGTCTCAATGGGAACGGCGAGATGACCGGCCTTGAGTGGATTCGTGAATCGGGCTTCCTCACCACGCCGATCTGCATTACGAATACGCACTCCGTTGGCGTGGTGCATGACGAGATGATTCGCTGGTCGCTGGACAACGTTCCAGGAACGCCGCCGTGGAGCCTCCCTGTGGTTGGAGAGACGTGGGATGGCGTCCTGAACGACGTGAATGGATTCCACGTCACGGCGAAACATGCGCGTGCCGCACTCGATGCCGCCGCCTCGCTCCCTTCCGGTGCAGAGGTGCCGCGCGGCTGCCAGGGTGGCGGCACCGGGATGATCTGCCACGGCTTCAAGGGGGGGAACGGCACCTCCAGCCGAAAGCTCCCCGCCGAACTCGGCGGCTACACGATCGGCGTTTTCGTGCAGGCGAATCACGGCCGTCGCCACCGGCTCACGATCGGCGGGAAGGGGCTCGGCGCCGAGGGCGGCCCACTCGACACTGCGCACTATCCGCTGCCCTGGAAGACTCCGGCGTCAGTAGTTTCTCCAACAGATGATCCGCGCGGTGGCGCAGGTTCCATCATCGTGATCGTTGCGACCGATGCGCCACTCCTCCCGATGCAGCTCGATCGCGTTGCGCAGCGCGCGGTCATGGGGATCGCGCGAGTTGGTGGCGTTGGAGAGCACAGCTCTGGCGATCTGATCTTGAGCTTCTCCACGGCGAACGCCTCACTTCCTGCAGAGAATCTTGATCCAGAGAAGCCGTACAGCGCGAGCGTTGAGATGCTGATCAACGCACACCTCTCGCCAATCTTTGAGGCGACCGCCGATGCAACAGAGGAGGCGATCCTCGACGCAATGATCGCTGCCGAGACGATGGTTGGAGTCAACGGCGCCGAAGCGCTTGCACTCCCACTTGACGTTGTGCGCGCGTCGCTGCGCTAACTGGTGCGCTAACCTGAACTGATGAACCTTCCGTCGCCAACCGACCCGAAGTCCTGGCCACCCTTCGCACGGCTCGTCGCCTGGGGTGCCCTCGCCAGCGCGGCACTTCTCTTGATCGGCGCAGGTCTCTCGCAGATCGCCGCCGTCGCAAGCGCCCAAGGGGGACTTCTGAGCGCCCTTGTTGCTGGCTGGCTGCTGGCAACACTCGCCGATGCCCCAATTGAGACGCTCGCTCGACGCGGCATGTCACGTCAGCGCGCAGTGGTGCTTGTCTGGGTGCTCGGTGCCGTGCCGGTGCTGATCATTGGTGGCGAGCTGATCTTTGCGCTTGCGCAGTCGCTCACCACCGTCATTGCCGGCGATCCACCAACGAGTGCTGAGATTACGGGACTCATTGAGCGGCCAGCGGCGCTCCTGGAATCAGTCGGCTTGAAGATTGATCTTCTCCCCATTGCAACGGAAGCGATCGACGTCATCCGCTCAACAGCGGAACAGGTGCAAGGGAATCTCGCAGGCATCGCCGCTGGCGCCGTTGCAGCGCTCGGCCCCGTGATCCTCGCGCTCGGACTCGGCGTGATCCTCTCCGCGAATCCTGGCTATCTCAACATCCTGACGACGTTCGCCCCAGCATCAAGTGGTGCTTCACTCCATCGTTCGCGTGAAGTGCTGGAGTCAATCTTGGCGCGCTTTATTGGCCGCCACATCTTGATGGGGCTGATCTACGGCGTGGCGGTTGGACTCGCCGCCTCACTTGCTGGCGCTGACGCCGTACTCGCTGGGACACTCGGCGGCCTTGTGATGGCGATCCCCTCAATCGGTCAGGGCCCCGCACTCCTTCCGCCACTCCTCTTGGTGCTGCTCAGCGCAGGACCAGCGACGTTGCTGAGCATTGCGTTGATCGTGGTGATCTGGTTGCTCTGTATGACGCTGCTTGCGCCTCGCCTGCTGAACGGCGTTCTCCACCTCTCCGGTGCAACCGTCTTCGTTGCGGGTGCCGTCGGCGGTCTTGTTGCGGGAATCCCTGGCGCGATCTTCGCCCTTCCGCTTGTCGCTGCGGTTGCCGCGATCCGTCGCCCACCAACACCAGTAGCAAGAAAGAGGCGCGCGAGCGCACGACGATGATCGCTGCGCCTGGCTGGCGCGGGCCATTCCGCCACAGGAACTACCGACTCTTCTGGGGCGGGCAGCTCGTCTCACTCGCCGGCACCTGGATGCAATCCATCGCCCAGGCATGGCTGATCACGGAGCTCACGCCAGACCCGGTCTGGCTTGGCGTGGTTGCGGCGGCGCAGTTCACCCCGGTGCTCATCCTCGGCCTCTTCGGCGGGGTGATTGCAGATGTCCTACCGAAGCGACAGATGCTCATTGCTACGCAGGCGGCGCTGATGGGACTTGCCGCACTCCAGGCGCTCCTTGTTGCAACTGGGGCAATCTCAATCCCGTTACTTTTGCTGCTCGCTGTGGCGCTCGGCTCAGTGAACGCGATCGATATGCCAGTGCGGCAGTCGTTCTTCTCCGAGATGGTGCCGGTTGATGAGGTGGGTCGCGCCGTAGCGTTTAACTCCGCCATGTTCAATGGCGCACGCGTCATTGGACCTGCGATCGGCGGCGTCTTGATCGGCGTGATCGGGGTGGCAGGCTGTTTCGCCGTGAATGCGCTGAGCTTCCTTGCGGTACTGATCGCCCTCTTACTGATGCGTGAGGTGGAGCTTCACCCTGCGCCACGCGGCGTGCGACCACGGAGCATCCGTGCTGTTGCAACGAGTCTTGCTGAAGGGCTGCGATATGTGCGAAATACGCCGATCATTGCGCTCTGTGTCTTCGTGATTGGCGTCATCTCTGGTGTGGCGATGAACTTCAACGTGATCATCCCGCCGCTCGCACGGCTGACGTTGCAGATTGGTGCACCGGGACTCGGCGCGCTGATGGCGGCGGTCGGCTTCGGTTCGCTGACTGGCGCGCTCACGGTTGCGGCGCTGCGTGAGCCGCGTCGCTCCGTGATCGTGATTGGCGGAGCGCTACTCGGTATCTTTAGTGTTGCGGCTGGCGCGGCTGCATCCAGTAGCGGGTCGCTCGCGGTGCCGCTCACCGGGCTTGCCCTCTTCGGCGCCGGATTCGGTGCGATCTCCATGGCGGCCACGGCGAACGCCTCCATTCAGACCACCACCCCACCTGCGCTGCGCGGCCGCGTGATGAGCGTCTATACGACCGTCTTCGCAGGATCTACGCCGATCGGCGGCCTTGCCACCGGTGCTGTGGTCGCCGCGCTCGGCGCAACGGGGGCGCTGGAGGTTGCTGGTGTACTTGCAGTTGCTGCCGCCGCCTACGCCGCGTATCGCTGGCGAGCGACGATTCGCTAGCGCAGCGCCGCTTTGGAGTCTATGCCGCGTTCGTGCGCTTCGCGTCGAGGCGTTCCAGGATCATCGCCGCGGCGCGTTGTGGTCCATCTGCGAGTGCGTCGCGTGGGCCGAGATACCGCTCGGCAAACGCGCGCTGCCGTGCCTGATCAACTGCCGCGCTTGATCCCACCACTGTGAGTGCCGCAACAACCTCCTGAACACTGTTTACGCGAGTGCCGATTGACTCGCTCGATCGTGGATCCAGGAAGAGGCCTGGATCCTGTGCATAGGCGTCGGCATCAGCGACGGCGAGAAGGAGCGGTCGTTCAAGAAGCGACCAGAGGAAGATGGACGACGAGTAGTCGGTGAAGAGGGCATCGGCGATCGGGAAGAGTTCGTCAATTGGCGTGGCGGCATCCAGCGTGACGCAGCGGCCTGAAGTTGACTGTGCCCCGCTCGACTTCGCTGTGATTGGTACGAGTGGGTGCGCCTTGATCGCCACGATCCAGTCTGACGGGAGTGCGGCGGCAATCGCATCGGGGCTGATTGTCAGTTGTGTCTCGCGCTGTGCGCCGCGGCCGCGGAAGGTTGGCGCGTAGAGGAGCACCCTCTTGCCAGAGAGCTCCGGATAACGTGTGAGAAGCGTTGTTTTACGTAGGGCAACACCAGCTGAGTTCGCGAGCCACGCGCCTCTCAGTGGCCCAACGGCGTGAACGTGGTTGAGCGGCATGCGGAACGCCTCTGCATACGCAGGGCGAACGCTCTCCGATGAGACGAGTGCGTCGGTGTAGCCAGTGTGGATCAGTTCGTGGAGCGCGCCGTCTGCACCGCTGCTCGCCCCGCGCGTTGCATGACCGAATCGTTTGTACGCCCCCTCCGCATGCCAGACCTGGATGACGCTGCACCCTGCACGCGGTGTAGTGACATGCGCAGGGAGCCAGGCGTTATCAATCACGGTCACACGCGCACGCTGTAGCGCCCACGTTGCGCCAATCAGATGGAGGAGGTACGCGACCTTTGCGGCAAGGCCATAGCCATACGGAGCGAGCTGCTCCCGCTGTGGCAGCGACAGGTCGGCCGCAGTAAGCGCGGCAGAGATCGCGGCGAGTTGTGGGCCAAGCTGGCGGTCTCGTGACGACGCGAAGAGCACCTCGCGCCGCACTGGAAGACGGCGCGCCACGGCGGCAACCGCACTGAGGACGATCCGCGTGAGGGTGAGTTCGATTGTCGTCATCTCTGCATCCTATACTCCCAGGATGGCGAACTCCCTCACGAAGCAGCTCCGCCGTATCCTTCCGCTCCACACCGCCGTTCGCGTCTTCGCGGCACGCGCAGGCGCCACCCTTGCACGGCTGCAACCGATTCAGGAGCGCGTCTACATCGTTGCGAATCGTGATGGAGAACTGCGGGGAAACCTTGCTGAGATTGAGCGCACACTGCGTGCCCTGCCAGCACCTCCAACCATCCTGCGCGAGGTAGAGAGCGAAGGAGAGCGCAGCGGCGGCGTACCGATCCTTAGTCTCTTCATCGCGGTACTGCGGATTGTTAAGCGCTCGTACCGGGTGGCAACATCTCGAGTGGTGATCGTTGACGATTACTTCTTCCCAATCTATCCGGTGAAGAAGCGCAGCGGCGTCACCATCATTCAGGTTTGGCATGCGTGTGGCGCCTTTAAGCGATTCGGCCGCGCCACACTGGAGTCTGAATGGGGAGCAGATGAGATCTTTTTGAAGTGGGTTCCGATCCACGCCAATTACGATTTGACCCTTGTCTCTTCGGCAGCAATTGCCCAGATCTACGCCGATGCTTTCGGCCAACCTGTTGAGCAGATTACGGCCGCCTTTGGCATCCCCCGTACCGATGCCTTGGCCCCATCTCCACGACGCGATGCGGCCGAACGTGAGGTGCGCGCGCGACTCGGCCTGAGAGACAACCGCACGACAATCCTTTATGCACCAACCTTCCGTGGCGCAGACCTGATGGGTGCGGGAGCCCCCGAGCTGCTGGACATCGCCGCGCTTTTCCGTGCGCTGGGTGATCAGTATCGCCTGATCCTGCGACTGCATCCATTCGTGAAGTCGGCAATGCGCATACCAGAAGAAGCGAGAGACTTTGTTGTGGATGCATCGCGCGAGCCTGATGTGAACGACGTGATGCTTGCGGCGGACATCTTGGTAACGGACTACTCGAGCATCATCTTTGAGTACGCGCTGCTGAACCGGCCGATGGCCTTCCTTGCGCCTGACCTTGCCGCATATGAACGAGAGCGCGGCTTCTTCTTTGACTATCGTAGCGGTGTCCCAGGGCCTGTTGTTCAGACAACAGAGCAGCTCCTCACCTGGATTAATGTGAAGGCGTTTGATCTTCCACGAGTGGCGAAGTTTGCGGCGGAATCGTTTGACGTGATGGACGGACACGCCACCGAACGGCTGGTAGAGCAGGTCGTCCTTCCCGCCCTGCGCGGCGAAGCGCTCCACATTCCCGCGCCGATCACTCGCCAGTAACCGCCTCGGATCGGCTCGCCGAGCGCCGTACCAGCCCATGCAGGCGGTATGCTGCTTCGCGTGAAGAGACTCGGCATCATCCTGGCGGGCGGATCTGGGCAGCGCTTCGGCGATCAGATCCCAAAGCAGTTCATCCGTCTGGCGGGGGAGAGCGTCCTGCGCCGGAGCGTCGTCGCGCTTGCCTCTGGTGGCACCTTTGACCACATCGTCGTTGCCGCAAATCCGGACTGGCTCGACGAGACCAACGAGGCGTTGAAGGGACTGCTCGGACCTGCACTCAGCGTTGTGCCAGGCGGGAGTAGCCGCAATGAGTCAACGCGCGCCGGCCTTGACGCGCTGAAGGCGGCGGATGGCGACATCGTCCTGATCCATGATGCGGTGCGCCCGCTCCTCTCGCGCGACGTTGTGGAGCGCGTGATTGCTCCACTTGTTGACGGTCGCGCCGACGCGGTGGACACCACGATCCCAACGCCCGACACGCTCGTCATCGTGGATGGCGATCGCATCACGGACATCCCGAACCGCAGCCTCTACCGTCGCGGTCAGACACCACAAGGATTCATTGTGGGGACGCTTCGCACCGCATATGCCAACACGCCGATCGGCTCACAGGCAACAGACGACTGCACCCTAGTGCTCCGCCACGTCCCTGGCGCACGGCTGCTGCACGTTGACGGTGCGGAAGAGAACATCAAGATCACGACGCCGATCGACCTCGTCCTTGCCGATCGCTTGATTCAACTGCAGTCGATTCCACCGTCTAAGGCAACGACGCCAGCCGGGAATAGTAACCACTGGAGCGGTCGCCGCGTGGTGATCGTGGGCGGAACCTCTGGGATTGGCGCCGCAATCGCAACGGAGCTCGCCGCCGCGGGCGCGCGCATCGCCGCCGTTGGCCGAAGTGCTGCAGATGATGTCACCAGCGCGTCAGGTGCTGAGGCGGCACTCGCAACCGCCGCCACCACGCTCGGCGGTGTTGATGATCTCTTCGTCACGGCGGGCGTCCTACACATGGGCCCACTCGCCGATCAGGATGCGGCTGACATTGTTGAGACGCTGGCGGTGAACCTTGCGGCAAGCGTCTATCTGGCTCGCGCCGCGCACTCACATCTTGCGAAGAGCGCTGGATCGCTCACCCTCTTCACTTCGAGTTCCTTCACTAAGGGTCGCCCGAATTACGCCGTCTATAGCGCCACCAAAGCGGCGATCGTGAACCTGATGCAGGCGCTCGCCGACGAGTGGTCGAGTGCGAACATTCGCGTCAACGCAGTTGCGCCAGAACGTGCCAACACGCCGATGCGTCAGGCTGCCTTCCCGAACGAAGACCACACCGTGCTCCTCTCCGCCGAGGAGGTTGCCGCCGCTACGCTGCGCTTAGCCGCCTCTGGCCTCACCGGACAGGTGCTGGACGTCCGCCGCTAACCCAGGCACTCTTCGGCACTGGCTGCCGCTCCGGTCGCTCGCCGAATCGCCGCTTCCACTCTCGCCGTCCTGAGAGATAGCGCGTTACCTCGAGATCCGCCGCCCGCACTGCGCGAGCGGGGAGGTACTTCCGATGGAGCTCAAAGCAGCGCCGCGCCCACGCGTCGCCGTGTGAGTCGCCAGTAATCAGGTGCGCAAGCTCATGTAGCGCCGTCCCCTTGTCATACGAGCAGAGAAACATCTCGCCGGTCTCCGTAATCACCCAACCGAACGCATGCTTCGGCTCGCGCCGTGTGCCGACGTGATCATGAATGCGTACCCACTCCAACCGTTGGCGCTGCGCCGTTGCGGCGCGTGCGAGCAACATGAGTGTTGGTTTCCAGAGTGCCCAGGCGGTCGTACGGAATCCGCGCGACGGTCGAACCTCAAACGGGAGATCAAGCGCCCAGCGTGGGGCCTCTACCCAGCGACCAGCAATCTTGACGCGCGAAAACTTCCCCATCGCACGAGGCTATCGTTTAGCGCGTACCGCCCGCTTAGCCCGCGTCCCTGCGGGGCGCCTGGCGCCAGGCGCGCTGATGGAGCGGACGCGGCGGAGGAACTCTTTTGTCCGTGGGTCGCGCGGTGCGCCGAACATTTTCTGCGGCGTCCCTTCTTCAATCAGGCGCCCGTCTTCTAGGTAGCAGATCCGATCGGCAACATCGGCGGCAAACGCCATCTCATGCGTGGCGATCAACATCGTCATGCCACTCAGCGCAAGAGCGCGGAGCGCTTCCAGCACTTCGGCAACTAGAACTGGATCGAGGGCGCTCGTAATCTCATCAAGGAGGAGGACCTTCGGCTCCGTGGCGAGTGCGCGCGCGATGGCGACGCGCTGCTGCTGTCCGCCGGAGAGGCGGTCCGGATACTCGCGCGCCTTCTCTGCAAGGCCGAGTGACTTCAGGAGCTCCTTGGCGCGGCGCTCCGCCGCGGCTGGAGTGAGTCCGAGCGCAACGCGCGGGGCGAGTGCAACGTTTTCAAGCACGGTGAGGTGCGGGAAGAGGTTGAAGCCCTGGAAGACAATGCCGAGCCTGCGGCGCGTTGCATCGGCGCTGCGATCCTCGAACGCCACACGCTCGCCTTCAAGGCTGATCTGGCCGGCGTCGATCGGCTCAAGGAGATCGGCACAGCGAAGCAGCGTGGACTTACCAGAGCCAGAGGCGCCGATGAGACAGACCACCTCATGTTCGGCGAGTGAGAGGTTGATCCCGTCAAGGACCAACTTTCCGCCATAGCGCTTCTTCAAGCCCTTCAGCTCAAGGACTGGCACAACCTTTAGTGTCCGCGCGCTGCGCTTTGCTGTTGCCATTAGCGCGTCCCGCCCAGCTGCGCGTTGCGATCCTTTGCGGCGAGTCGGTCAACGAGGCGCGTCATTGGGATCGTGATGATGAGGAAGATCAGCGCCGTCGTCATCAGCGGCGTGAAGTTGAAGCTCGCCGCCTTTAGGATCTGCGCCTGCTTGAAGGTCTCCACCACGCCGAGGATGGAGACGAGCGCCGTGTCTTTCTGGAGGCCGATGAAGTCGTTGAGGAGCGGCGGGATGACGCGGCGCATCGCCTGAGGCACCACCACGTAACGGAGCGCCTGAACGCGCGTCAGGCCGAGCGCGCGTGCGGCACGCTCCTGCGATGGGTGAATCGATTCAATGCCGGCGCGGTAGACCTCGCTCACGTACGCCGAATAGATCAGCACGAGTGTGACAAGCGCCCAGAAGAAGGGCTCCTTTGGGATGCCGTCGATCTGTAGCGCTGGGACGCCGAAACCGAGCACATAGATGATCAGGATGCTCGGCACGCCGCGGAAGAAGTCAACGTAGATCGTGGCAAAGATCCGCAGTGGTGCGAGTGCTGGCGCTGTGATCGACCGCGCGAGTGCGATGAGGAGGCCGATCGGGAGGATGAGTAGTTCGGCCAGGACGAAGAGCTGGACATTGATGAAGAAGGCCCCCGCAACCTTTGGGAGCGAGGTAGAGAAGTAGCGGCCGTCAAAGAAGGCCTTCTGCACCTCAGGCCAGGCGGGGGATGAGCCGATCGAATACGCGACGAGCGCCGCGACGACGAGGGTGCTGAGGGTGGCGACGAGGAGACCCTTTCGGGCAGACCCCGTCGCCACCGTCACGCCACTACTTACTGAATCTCAGGCGCGCTGCCCGAGCCGCCGATCCACTCGAGCAAGAGTGCGTCGAGTGTGCCGTCAGCCTTCAGCGCGTCGATTGCGATGTTCACGCATGCAGTCAGCGGTGAGCCCTTCTGAAGGACTACGCCAAACTGCTCAGCGCCGTCGCCGGTTCCCTTCAGCTGGCCGATGATCACGCCGCCATCTAGCTGCGCGTCACGCATGTAGAAGGTGGTTGGAACGTCGGCAACTACGCCGTCAATCTGGCCTGCCTGGAGTGCAGCAACCGCTTCGTCCATCGTGTTGAAGACGGCTGGCTCCTGATCAGGTGCAATCACGTTAAGGATTGCGTAGTAGCTGGTGGTGCCGATCTGCGTTCCGAGCTTGGCACCCTTGAGGTCAGCGATGCTCGTTGCGCCAGCGATCGTGCTCCCCTCAACGGTGACAACACCCTGCGCTACGTCGTAGTAGCCGTTGCTGAAGTCAACCGCCTCGGCGCGATCCGCCTTAATAGAGACCTGATTCATGAAGAGGTCAAACGTCTTGTCGCCCGGCGCGAACGACTGATCGAACGCGGTGACAATCCAAGTGACCTTGTCGGCGGTGAAGCCGAGCTTCTCGGCGATTGCATATGCAACTGCGCCTTCGTAGCCTTCGCCGTTGACAGGGTCATTGTTGTAGTCGCCGATCCATACCTCAGCACCCTCATTGCCACCCTGGAACCATGGGCTGTAAGCCGGATTGTCTGTTGAGAGTGTCAGCACGCCAGCCGTCTTAAGCGCAAGGCTCTCAGGGGCGCACGACGTGTCTGCAGATGCTGATGGAGAAACAGATGCGGTGCTGCCGCCACAAGCGGCAACGAACATAGCAACTGCCATCAAGACAACTGCCATACGTGCAGGTTGTCCGATTGCGGTGCGAGCGTTTCCTCTGCTCATTGTTCCTACCTCCTGTGTGCGGCCGCTGATAGCGTCAGCGCGACAAATCGTCGCGTTAGACGGCGGGGCAAGGGTTGATGCGCGGCGCACCAGCCGAGAAGTTCCCCGCGCTCGGAGGATAGCAGGGCGAGGCGCGCGCTAGGCGCGCGTGATCACGACAGGGGTGCGCCGGGTCGCCCCATAGCGCTGCGCAGCGCTGCCGCGGTTTACGGCGAGCGCCAGCCGTCCAGCGGAATCGATGTAGCAGAGGGGGTCGTGTTCCGCCACATCGCCGAAGCGATTCGCCCAGACGGTCTCGATCTTCTGATCGCCAACGGTGATGCGAAGCGGCTGGCCTGGCTCAAGCGCACCGAGTGCAGTGGTGATGTCGCTGCGGTCGCCGGCCAGGACCAGCGTCCCGAAGCCGTCCACGATCCGAACCACGGTGTGTAGCTCGCCCGCCTTCGCCTCAATCGGGAGCGCGGCGGCGGGGACGAGGAGCGACGCGTCGAGTGGGCTGCCTAGATCGCCGAACGGGACACCAGACGCGACGTGTGCGGCGACGGGGGCGAAGAGATCACGGCCGTGGAAGGTGTGGCTACGGCTCGGCCCCCACCAACGCTCGTCATCAAGGACCACCACGGCGGCAATGCCGCCGAGCGCCTTCGCGGCGGGGAGGAGGAGCCCGTTGTCTGGACCGATCAAGACGTCACCGCGGACACAACGAATGGCGATCGGTCGACGCTGCGTCCCAACGCCTGGATCCACCACCGCCACATGTGCCCCAACAGGAAGGTGGACGAGCGACTCAACGAGCGCCTCAGCGCCGGCCTCAACGTCATAGGGAGGGATCGCGTGCGTGAGATCGAGCGTCCGCGCGTCGGGTGTCATCGCAAGCACCACACCAGAGAGGACGCCAGCAGAGGGGTCGCGCAGCCCGAAGTCAGTCATGAAGGTGACCAGGCGCAGGTTCCCCTGCATTGGACCGAGCGGATCAATCATGTGGTGGATTCTACCCTTAGCGCGCGAGGTGCATCTGGGCTTATCTCAAAGATGTCCACTTACTCTGGAATCTGCTTCCCAATGAAGCGCTGCACGGCGACGTACGAGGTGAAGTGCAAGATTGCGTACGCAATCCCGATCCCACCGCGGAATTCGTTGTATGTCGTGTCTGCTGGGTTGAAGGGCGAGATCGGCAGATTGCCTGCGCCAAGCGCAAGTGGCGAGGTAAACGAGAGGAGCAGGATCGCAAGAGAAATTCCCGCCCAACGCTTTTGCGCACCAGCTGCGGTGAAGCGACTCGCCACGATCGCGGCTGCCGCCGTTGCTCCAACAGAGGCGAAAAGCACTCCGCCGAAGAAGGTGGACTCTCCGAGACCTGGCACAAGGCCAATCAGTGACGCAGCGATCCAGAGCGCCGCGTTGACGGCAACCGCAAGCGCGGCGCTCTTGAGAAACGCGCTACGCATTAGAAACCGATCTCCTCAGCAACAATCACCACGTCAATGCGACCCGGCTGTTCGCCGTGCAGGGTGAGCGACTTGTTGATGGCGCTGTTGACGCCGTAAGCCGCCTGCGCGCGAGTGTCCTCAAGCGGCAAGGTGTAGGTCTCAATGCGCTCGTTCGCTTCAGCAAGATCCTTGACGATCTTCTGTGCGCCAACAACAAAGACCACGTGGCCCGCGCCATATGCGTAAGCGGGGAGCTGTGATCCCGTCGCTGATGCGATCACCAGCTTGCCGTCTTCAGTGACGGCATGCACGCTACCTGCGGCGAATGCTGGCGCAGAACCGATCGCGCGCATCTGCGCACTCTGGGTGTTGCGGTCGAGCGCGTACATTTTGTCGCGCAGGCTCACATACGGCGCCGCGTTGAGCGCCTCTGTGATCCCCGTCGCGTCAAGCGTTGCGGAGGTGAAGGTGAAGACCTCTGATCCGGCGGGGATCAGTTTCAGGACCGCCTCTTTTGCGGCGGCGGCGTTCGGCACGCTCTGTGCGGCGAAGCCCTTTGCGTTGAGGGCGGCGACCGCCTTCTCAATACGAGCCGCGTCGGCCACCTGCTTGAATCGTGCTGCTGACATTGCTTCCTCCTTGCGGTCTTCCAACCATATCTGCCGCCCGCCGTTAATACGGCAGATCGTTGCATGCGCAACTATATCCCTTGACGCGGATGGTTGCAAGTGCAACTATTGCAACATATGGCAACAGAGCAGCTCCCCAGTGCAGAGATCTCTGAGCTCTCCACAATCTTGGGGAGCGATGCGAGCACGCTACTTGACCCAGTTGTTGCTCGCGCCTGGATCGCCTTCCTCACCGCCTACGGTCGAGTAACGCGCGCGCTCTCTTCGGAGTTGATGGATTCGTCAGGGATGAGCCTCGCCGACTTTGATGTGATGGCGCAGCTCGCACGCGCGGGCGAATACTCACTACGCATGAGCGAACTCGCAGATGCGGCACTCATCTCAAAGAGTGGACTGACGCGCCGCGTGGATCGACTCGCCATCAATGGCTGGGTGACACGTCGCCGTTGCACGGAAGATGGCCGCGTCCACTGGGCAACGCTGACGCCACTCGGCATCAAGGCGTTTCGCGCCGCAGCACCAGGTCACCTGCGCGCCGTTGCACAGCGATTCGGCGCATCACTCCCAGCGAGTGAGATGGAGCGCATCACCAAAGACTTGATGAAGATTGCCGCAGCGAACGCCGAAAGGTCGCGCGAAGCGATCTAGGCGGAGAGCCTACGGCCTTACTGCCGCTCGGACCTGTCGCTGAATCCGCGCAAGGAGACCGGTTGCCCCGCGCATCCGAAGCGGCGAGACAAGATCGGTGATCCCTAGCTGAAGTGGGGCCGATGCGGAGACAGCGAGCACCTCTTCTGCGGTGAGGCCGTTGAGTCCGAGCTGCATAATGCTGGCAAACGCGCGAGTGGTTGGTGACTCTTGCGGGGCTGTGGCATGAATCTGCACCGTGTCGTTGCTCACCTCTGCAATTGCATAGAGCGGGGACTGGCACTCTTGCACCCGTTCCATAAGATCAATCTGCGCGGCGTACTTTTGCGGAAGAGGTTGCAGCCGATCTGCGTACTCAAGCAAGAGCTCGAGTCGCATCTCGCGTGGCGTATCGGCGAAATCGGCGGCAACCGCGGCGAGCCCTGGTGGGAGCTGCGCCGCGGGTGTCTCCGACATGTCGTTCAGGTGGACGCGCTACTCGGCGCCAACAGCGATCGGGAGGCGAACTGCGTTGCCCCACTCTGACCACGAGCCGTCGTAGTTGCGCACGTTCGTGAAGCCGAGCAGATAGGTGAGCACAAACCAGGTGTGACTGGAGCGCTCCCCGATGCGGCAGTAGGCAATGACATCATCGTCCGCCGCAAGCCCCTTCTCGCCCTCGTAGATGGCGCGAAGATCGGCAAGGCCTTTAAAGGTGCCGTCATCATTGGCGGCTCGCTTCCACGGGACGGACTTTGCTCCTGGGATGTGGCCACCACGGAGCGTCCCCTCCTGCGGGTAGTCCGGCATGTGTGTCAGCTCGCCGCTGAACTCCTGTGGTGAACGAACGTCCACCATGCAGCCCTTGGCGCTGACGTGCTCAATGACCTGTTCGCGGTAGGCGCGAAGCTCACTGTCGTTTCGCGGGGAGAGTGGGTAGCTGGTAGCCGTGCGTGTCGGCACCTCTTTGGTCATCTCGCGACCCTCCGCCTCCCACTTCTGGCGCCCTCCATCAAGGAGGCGCACATCGGTGTGACCGAAGAGCCGGAAGACCCAGAGGGCATATGCCGCCCACCAGTTCGACTTGTCGCCGTAGAAGATCACCGTGGTGTCACGGCTGATCCCCTTGCGTGACATCAGCGCCGCAAAGCCCTCAGGGCCAACGTAGTCACGGCTCACTGGATCATTCAGATCAGTGTGCCAATCCACCTTGACGCTTCCAGGGACGTGCCCCGTCTCATAAAGCAGCGTGTCTTCATCGGACTCCACCACCACAATGCCGGGTGTGTTCAGGTTTTCGGCGAGCCACGCAGTTGAGACGAGCGCGCCCGGGGTGGCGTATTCCTGGAACTTTGCGGTTGGATCGAGAGGAATATTGCTCATTTCGCTTTCTCCTTACCTGCTACTTGGGGGTTAAAAAAACCACATACCGATCAGGCGCGATGCGAGCGTCAACAGATCGACGGTTCACCCTCAAGTGCTCGGAGCTGCGTGCTAGTCATGCCAATACGATACCAGAGCCGACCTCTGATTCGTTAGCCGAGCAGTGGGAGGAGGAGTCGCCTCGCGCCGTCCATGAAGATGCCGATCGCGAATGCGGCGAACATTAACGCTGAGATCAGCGAGACGGCGCGGACCGTACGTGGTCCGGTGAAGCGGCGCGTTGCGCCAACAACGCCGGAGAGAATTGCTGAGTGCGCCACTGCGGCGGCGCCGAATCCTGAGATGAATGGGACGAATCCTGCAAGATCGGCCGCCTGAGAGGCAATGACGCTCCCGCCCACCGTTGCCGTCCAGAGAATCAGGGTGGGGGAGCCGAGCGCAATGCCGAGGCCGAGCGCAACCGCGCGGAGTCCATTGGCGCGGCGAAGTGGTGACGACTCGTCAATGCTTCCACCGCGCACCGCGTCGCGAAGTGCGGCGGCGGCGAACCAGCAGAGAATCCCACTCCCACCCAGCCAGAGAATCCACGCAGCTGGCGCCCACGAAAGGAGCACGCTGACTCCGAGTGCGCCGGCGCAGGCCCAGATGAGATCGCCAATGCACGAGCCGAGTCCAATCAAGAAGGCGGGCCAGGCGCCGCGATCTATCGCGGTGCGGACGATCATGACGTTCACCACGCCGAGTTCAATGTTGATGGAGAAGGCGAGTGCCGCGCCGAGGAGGAAGAGTTCCACGGGCGCTATTCGGACTCGATGACGCTCGTTGGGGTGTTGTGCGGATTGCTGTGCGCGGCGGGGATCACGCCAAGCTTGCCGGCCTTGTAATCCTCGAACGCTTGGATCACCTCGTCGCGCGTGTTCATCACGAATGGCCCGAGCCAGGCGACCGTCTCCTTAATTGGGAGTCCGCCAAGGATCAGCACGTCGAGCGCAGGCGTGCGCGCATCCTGGTGTTGCGACGCCTTGATCACGATGCGGTCACCGTCGCCGCAGACGGCGAGTTGGCCCGACTGAATGGCAATCCCTTCGGCGCCAACGCTGCCGCGCCCAGAGAGCGCGTAGACGAGCGCATTGAAATCTGGTCGCCACGGCAGGTCAAGTTCAGCGCCTGGCTGAATCGTTGCGTGGACCAGCGCGATCGGCGTCTGTGTTGAGCCTGGGCCTTGGTGTCCGCCAACTTCGCCGGCGATGAGTCGCAGCAGTGCGCCGCCGTCTGGCGATGCGAGGAGCTTCACTTCGCTCGATCGAATGTCCTGATACGAGGGCGGCGCCCACTTCTTGGCGCGCGGGAGGTTGACCCAGAGCTGGAATCCGTGGAAGAGGCCACCGCTCGCCACCAGGAATTCTGGCGGCGTCTCAATGTGCAGGATGCCGCCGCCCGCCGTCATCCACTGCGTGTCGCCATCGCTAATGCGACCGCCACCGCCATTGCTGTCACGGTGATCAAGGATGCCATCCAACATGTAGGTGACCGTCTCAAAGCCGCGATGCGGATGCCACGGCGTTCCCTTCGGTTCACCGGGCGCGTACTCCACTTCACCCATCTGGTCGAGCATGATGAACGGGTCAATCGCGTTGAGCGGCGCGCCCATGAAGGCGCGGCGCACCGGGAAACCCTCCCCCTCAAATCCGCCAGGTGCGGTGGTGAGCGAGATCACCGGCCGCGGTCGCGCGGTGAGGAGATCCGCCACGGGTGTCCGTGGAAGGAGCGTGATATCGGAAACCGTAACAGCTGGCATGCGTAGATCTTAACGGGTCGGATGCGGCGCGTACTAGGATGATCGGAATGAGCAGCCTCTTATCACGGATACGCCTCGCGGCAGACGATCCCTTCCGCGATCCCAACGTACGCCTCCTGTTTAGCGCAGAGGGGATCAGCATCCTCGGATCGCAGGTCTCACATATTGCATTCCCGCTTATTGCGGTTGACGTGATCAGTGCGAGTAACGGCGCGATTGCACTCTTGGAGGCCGCCTTCCTCCTCCCCTTCGTCTTCTTCAGCCTCCCGGTTGGTGCGCTGCTCGATCGACGCACGAGACGCCCCGTGATGGTGGCGATGGATCTTGTGCGCACGGCGGCGCTCCTGCTGATTCCGCTCAGTTTCGCACTCGGCGTTCTCTCAATGCCCGTGCTCTATCTGACGCTCTTTATCATTGGCACGGCAACGCTCATCTTTGACGTGGCAGCCCAGTCGTATCTCCCAGAACTACTCCGCGGGCCGCGACTTGCGACAGCAAACAGTCGCCTTATGGTGATTGATTCCGGTGCCAGCGTGGTTGGCCCACCGATCGCAGGAGTTATTGTTGGGCGGTTCGGCGGCCCAATTGCGGTCATCATTGACTCGCTCAGCTTCCTTTGGAGCGCCCTGCTGCTACGCAGGCTTCGGCACATCGAGACGCCACCCGTTGTGGATGCCGCCGCGCCAACCTCGCGGTTGCGCGATGAGATTCGTGAGGGGCTCGCCTGGGTGCTTGGTCATAAGCACCTGCGCGGCAATGCCACCGCCGCGCTCCTCTTTAACTTCTTTGGCGCGATCGCAAACGGTGCGGTGATGATCGCCTACGGTCGCCGCGAACTGCTCTTGCCGACCGAGCTGCTCGGCTTCATCTTGGGTGCCGGCGTGATCGGCCTGCTGATCGGTTCATTCGCCGCTGGCCGGATTGCGGAGCGCATTGGCGTTGGCCGCTCGATCATTCTTGGCGGATTCTTGATCCCAACGATGCCACTCGGACTTGCGCTACTCAGCGCGTCAATGGGCCCACTCGTCATCACACTGCTTGCGATCGCCTCACAGGTGGTTGCCTTCTTCGGTGCCGCGATCTTCCACACTCATCAGGTGACATATCGACAGATCGTGACGCCGAAACATCTTCTCGGCAGAATGAACGCCTCAATGAAGTGGGTGATGCTGGTTGGCATGCCACTCGGCGCTGTTGTTGGCGCCGTCATTGCCGATACCTTTGGTTTACGCGCGGCACTCTTCGCCGGCGCGGTCGGCATTATCGTGGCGCCAATCCCACTGCTGCTCTCTGGTATCTCCTCCGTCGTGCGTCAGCCGGAGCACGCCGAGGAGTAGGTCAGCCTTGGTGCAGGTCAGCCCCCGCGCGACGCTCGGATCAGCTTGGCGTAGGCGCGACCCGACTCCTTGATGGTGCGCTTCTGTGTGGCGAAATCTACGTAGGTGTAGCCGAAGCGCTTGTCGTAGCCGTACGCCCACTCGTAGTTGTCCAGCAGCGACCAGCCGAAGTACCCGCGCAGGTCAACGCCTGCGTCGAGCGCCTCAGCGGCGGCGGTGAGGTGATCCATCAGGTACGCCTCACGCTCTGGGTCGTGAACGCCACCATCCGCAGCAATCTTGTCTGGCCACGCTGAGCCATTCTCCGTGATGTAGATCTTTGGCGCCTTCCAGTGGTCTTTTAGCTTGATCAGGAAGTCACGCATTACCCCTGCGTTCATCCCCCAGCCCATGTCGGTCTTGGGACCATCAATATGATTCCAGGTGGTGCGTGCGCCGTCACCCGTTGGATCGTCGCCGATCTTCGCCGGGAAGTAGTAGTTAAGACCATGCCAGTCCAACTTCTCAGAGATGATCTTCATATCGTCTGATTCGATCGGCATCTTCACGCCGGAGAAGTCGATCGCCTCCTGCGGGTAGGTGCCGAAGTAGAGCGGATCGTGGAACCAGCCGCTATCGGTCATATCGTGGCGGCGCACCGCCTCGCGATCCGCATCCGAATCGGTCGCTGGGATTCCAGGCCCCACATTCAAGACGATGCCCACCTCAATCTTTGGCGCTGCGGCGCGCATTGCGCGCACCGCCATGCCGTGTCCGAGCAGAAGGTGATGCGACGCAGAGAAGGCGGCCTGCACGTCTTGAATTCCTGGCGCCATATCGCCGCTCAGGTGACCGAGCCATGCGGAGCAGAGCGGCTCATTCAGCGTTGACCATCGCGTGACGCGATCGCCGAGTGCGCCAAGGACGATCCCTGCGTAATCGGCAAACGCTTTTGCCGTGTCGCGCGCCGGCCAGCCGCCGCGATCCTGCTGCGCCTGTGGCAGGTCCCAGTGATAGAGCGTTGGGAACGGTTCGATACCCGCTTCGAGAAGTCCATCAACGAACTGCTGATACCAGGCGAGGCCCTTCTGGTTTACCGCACCAGTGCCGTTCGGCAGGATGCGTGGCCAAGCGATAGAGAAGCGGTACGCGGTGGCGCCGAGCTCCTTCAGGATGGCGATGTCTTCGCGCCAGCGGTGATACGAATCGGTGCCAGGCTCGCCGTCTTCGCCGTTGTGCGTCTTTCCAGGAATCTTGGCGAAGCGATCCCAGATCGACTCGCCGCGTCCGTCTTCTTTGGTGGCCCCTTCAATCTGATACGACGAGGTGCCAAAGCCCCACGTGAAGCTCTTTGGGAATCGCTTGGCGAGTGCCGCCTGGTCAACCATCTGTTGCCTCCTACGTGAGGGTGGTTCGCCTCCCTCTATAGCGGGCACGGTAGACCTCCCGCCTCACGCGGTGTGCGGCGTTCCGTCAGGCGCGCCGCACGCGCGTCGCGCCTGACGCACGGCTGGTCGCGTGCGAGGGTGAGGGTGAGTAGGCTCCCCGCATGACACAC